>Ga0105239_10000675_pt1 | contig 48613 bp, 36 predicted proteins | sample KBSC44metaG_FD_92761 | JGI IMG/M metagenome (GOLD analysis project Ga0105239, IMG submission 92761) | Corn rhizosphere microbial communities from Kellogg Biological Station, Michigan, USA - KBS C4-4 metaG | ecosystem: Host-associated > Plants > Roots > Rhizosphere > Soil | place: Michigan, USA...
ACCAATTTATCCCTATATCTTCTGAAACGTAGGCCGGTAGCGTGTTTGGCCCAAATAGTGGCGGAGAGAGAGGGATTCGAACCCCCGGAAGTGTTACCTTCAACGGTTTTCAAGACCGCCGCAATCGACCGCTCTGCCATCTCTCCGGGCGCAAAATAATAGCTCCCGGAGTAAACAGCCAAATATTTTTATTGCATTTCTTACCTTTGTGTAAATTTTTGGTTTGAAGCACTTAAAGGCTGTAAATAAATATTTCTGGAAATACCGGTGGCGCTTTCTCCTGGGGCTGATCTTTGTCATCCTTTCCAACTATTTCCGGATCCTTACCCCACAGGTCACCGGCTATGTGGTCAACTCTGTGGAAAGAGAACTACAGGTCCAGGCCAGCCAGCGCACGGCCAACAGGGTAGGGGATCAGGGACAACTGACACAGGCGCCGGGGGACAGGCCACAGCAGCCCGCGGCCGTATCACAAAAGCAGACCCCCGGCCAGGCCGCCGCCGATAAGCCGCAGCCCCCGGGTGGCAGCGCCGCGGAAAAGGCACAGCAGGAGAGCCAGGCCCGGGCAACCCAGGCCCGCACCGCAGCCCGCGACACCGCCAACTACGACATCCTCGTCCGCAAATTCATCCGCACCCTCGACCTGCACCACGCCAGCTTTGGCCGGAAGGTCGTCATCTGCGGGCTAACCCTGCTTGTGCTGGCGCTTATCAGCGGCTTCTTCTTGTTCCTCATGCGCCAGACCATCATCGTGATGAGCCGCCACATCGAGTACGACCAGAAACACGAAATATATACCCACTACCAGACCCTCGATACCAATTTTTATAAAACACACAGCACCGGCGACCTTATGAGCCGCATGGCGGAAGACGTCAGCCGCGTCCGCATGTATACCGGCCCGGCCATGATGTACCTGGCCAACCTCCTCGTGACCATCGGCTTTAGCCTCTTCTTCATGCTGAAAAAGGACGCCCTCCTCAGCCTCTACGTCCTTACGCCGCTGCCCATACTCGCCATCACCATCTACTACGTCAACACCATCATCCATAAGAAGAGCGAACATATCCAGGCCCTCCTGAGTAACCTCACCACCAACGCCCAGGAGTCCTACAGCGGCATCCGCGTCATCAAGTCCTTCGTCCAGGAAAAGGCCATGCTGAATTTCTTCGCCCACAACAGCGAAGAATACCGCAAGAACGCCGTCGGCCTGGCCAAAGTGGAATCTATCTATTTCCCCTCCATGGGACTCATGATCGGCCTCAGCACCCTGCTGACCATCATGATCGGCGGCATCTATGTCGTCTACGGCAAGCACAACACCGATATCGGCACCATTACCGAGTTCGTGATCTATATCACCATGCTCACCTTCCCCGTCAGCGCCATTGGATGGGTAGCCAGCATGGTCCAGCGCGCCTCCGCCTCGCAGAAACGGCTGAACGAATTCCTCGACACCCAGCCCGCCATCCAAAACCCTCCCGCCGCCATCCAACAACACCTACAGGGAAATATCTCAATACAGGGAGTGGATTTTACCTATCCTAATACGGGTATACACGCACTGAAGAACTTCAACCTGGACATCAAAAAAGGAGAAAAGGTCGTGATCATCGGCCGCACTGGCAGCGGCAAGACGACCCTCGCCCAACTTTTACTACGCATGTATGATCCGGATAAGGGCCGGATCCTAATGGATAACACCGACCTGCGCAAATTAGACCTCCAGGACCTCCGCCGCCAGATCAGCTACGTTCCCCAGGACGTATTCCTGTTCAGCGACACCGTCTCCGGCAATATCCAGTTCGGTCTCGACAAGCCCAACGAAGAGAAAGTGCGCCAGGCCGCCAGATACGCCAGCGTAGACAAGGAAATAGAAGGCTTTTCCGCACGCTACGATACCATGATCGGCGAACGCGGCGTGACCCTTAGCGGAGGACAAAAACAACGTATCTCCATCGCCCGCGGCCTGATCAAAGACCCCGAAGTCATCGTCTTCGACGACTGCCTGAGCGCTGTAGACGCTAAAACTGAAAAGGAAATACTTGGCAATTTATACCAATATCTAAAGCATAAGACGGCTATCATCATCACCCACCGCATCTTCTCCCTGTTCGACTTCGACCGGATCGTCGTGCTGGAAGAAGGCCGGATCGTCGAAACAGGCACCCACCAGCAGCTATTAGCCCTCAATGGCTACTATACCTATCTCTATGAGCAGCAGCAGGCCGAGAATTCACCGGCGTAATGTCCGGACTCGGTCCGAACTCGCAGCAAATGGCCATAAATAGATATAAATAGGCCGATTAAATGTTTTCGCAAATTTTGCTAATTCGAAAACAATACTATATTTGTGACTGCTTAATTAGTAATTTTCAACTGAAAACAATTATTTGTGGCGTACGAAAACAACGACAAAAGAATGGAAAGCGTTTATAGCAAACGCATCAGGGCAGGAAAGCGCAGGACGTATTTCTTCGACGTGAGGGCTACGCGTAGCAATGACTACTATCTTACGATCACCGAAAGCCGTAAGAAGTTCAACGAAGACGGATACGACAGGCACAAGATATTCCTGTACAAGGAAGACTTCAACAAGTTCCTGAAGGCACTGACAGAGGCGGTGGATTATGTTAAGACGGAGTTGATGCCCGATTTCGACTTCGACGCATACAACCATGACAATGACAACGAAGGAGGAGGCAACTACCAGGAAACCAGCGTTGCTGAAGAGGTAGAGGACGACGTCAACGTCAATGTCAACGTCCGCCACACGGCACCTGCCCCCAGCGCACCTACCGCAACAGGGGAAGAGGTCGACAAATGGTAAAACATGCTTCCTAAGATATCGAGACCCCGGCAATACCGGGGTCTTTTACTTTAATACGCTAACCGCGCTTTTACCTTCTTCAGATAAGCTCTGGCCGCGGCCCCCAGCGGCCTCCGACGCTCTTCCTTCGGCACGCGGAATATAGCCAACCAACTTTTAAAAAATCCTCCCACATCCCCTCCGCTCTTGACAAGATACCACAAACCCCAGGTTACCGCCACACTCATAAAATATTGCATCGGCAAATATTTCCAGGCCACCTTCACCTTGTTCAGCCACATCCCCTTCCGCTTCTCCCTCGGCGTCAGCCGCCCCGTCGGCGACTCCTTATGCCAGATGACCACCCGGTCGTCATACCGGATCGTATAGCCCTTGTCCAGCGCCCGGTAGCAGAGATCATATTCCTCCATCCCATAGAAGAAGTTCTCCGGATAGTACCCCACTTCATCGAACACCTCCCTCCGGATCGCATGCGCCGCACCCGAGAAATAATAAGTATCGAAATGATGCCAGTCCCTCCGTTCGGAGAACCGTTTGTGCGGGAAAGCATTCACCTGCATTTCCCCGGTGCTGTGATAGTAGATCTTGAATGCCGCGAGACCCGCCGTAGGATTCTCTTCAAAAATTTGAACAATGGCCGGCAGCGCGTCATTATTGCGGAAGAGCGCGTCGTCATCGAGAAAGACAAGGATAGGAGCCTTGCTCTGGCGGATGGCGTAATTACGCCCCCGCGAAACACCCAGGTTCTCCTCGGTCAGAAAATACCTGAAAGGTGTCTCCGGATGCCCGGCGATAAAATCTTCCAACACGGTATACGATACCGACGACTTATTATTGACGATGATCACTTCTTCCACGAACCGGTCAAGCCCCTCCAGCCGGCTCAGATTATCCGCCAGCGCCAGCGCGTCCTCCGGCCGGTTGTAAGTGATGATGACAAAGCTTATCGGCTTCATGCTGTCGGCGTCCCTTTCTTCTTCCTTCTTCTGAATTCCCACACGATGGCCCCGATCAGCAGCAGATAGACCGCCAGCGCGGACAAAGTAGAGATCATATTCCCGGTAGCGAAACTCTTCGGTTCAAATCGGAATTCGATCGTATGCTTTCCCGCTGGCACCGACATCCCCCTCAGCACATAGTCCACGCGGAGATAGTCCGTTTTGGCGCCGTCCAGGTAGGCGTTCCAGCCCTTGTCATAATATATTTCGCTGAATACAGCGAACTGATTAGTGCCCGCATTGAACGCGTAGGTCAGCTTGTCCTCATCATTGGTCAGCAGCCGGATGGTCGCCGAAGTATCGGGAACCGGCATGAATTTCACCCGCGAAGCGAACTGCTGCTGAATGATCGCCGTATCCTTCACGTTGACGCTGTCCAGCGCCTTCATCTCCTCGTTGCCGTCTTTGACATAGTGGATGGCCTTCACCAGCCAGCAGGGCCCGAAAGCCGCGCCATTCAGCGCCGCCTGCGGCTGACCATTCTGCGGGTTGCGCTGGATAAAGTATTTCGTATTGAGCATGTTGAAGACCTGCATATTGCCCTTCGACAGCTGGTTCTCGATCAGGTCCTGGTAGAGGCCCAGTTTTGCGGGAGAGTAGCCCCCCAGCGAATTATGATGATAGGAGGTCAGCGCATTCTCGAACGGACTGCCCGATGCCTGGTCAAAGACCCGGAAGTTCTTGTCGGGATCGGCGGCGATCTGCTGGTCGGCAGGAGAGGGGCTGAGACGGGAGTCGAAATCGGTTGCCTCCGCATAGTGGTCCGGGTTCTCAGGGCTGAGATACCGGCTGGCGACGGCCAGCAGGTCCCAGGTGCTGAGGACGATCAGGCCTCCCAGCAGTATCGGCATCTTGATCTTGTCCTTCAGGAAGAGCACAAGCAGCGCCGCCGCCACGACGATCAGCAGGATGGTCCGTAGCAGGTCGCTTCCATAGAGCGACTGCCTGTCGGCCTTCAGCGCCTTGATGAGCGCGGTGCCGGTTGCGGCAGCCTGCTGCTGCACATCAGGCCCGGCCTGTTTCCCCTGCGAGAGCTGCTGCATCTTGTATTGTACGAACTGCTCTTTCAGCTGGGTGTCAGAAGTCGTACCGTAATCGGCCGTAAAATAGAAGATGACGAGCACGGCCAGCAGCCCGCCCGTTATATAGGCCGCCGTACGGAACTTCTTCCAGAGCTCCGCCCGCGTATAGTCGGCGCTGAACAACTCGTTCAGCCCCAGCGCGGCCAGTATCGGAAAGGCCAGCTGCGGGATGATCAGCGCCATCGCCGGCGCCCTGAACTTATTGTAGAACGGCAGATGATCGAAAAGGAAATAGTTGAGGCCGGCAAAGTTCTTGCCCCAGGCCAGCACGATGCCTGCGACGATCGCGACGAATAGCCCCCATTTCAGCCAGCCCCGGACGACCACGAGCCCCAGGATCGCGAGAAATACAACGATCGCGCCCAGGTAGACCGGCCCCGACGTAAAGGGCTGTGCACCCCAGTATGCATATCCGTTGGCGAAGCCGACCCCCCGGTCCTCGGGCAGCCCCAGCTCAGAGCTCGCCACCTCCGCAAATTTGGAATTGTCGCCGATCTGGCTGCCCCCGCTGCCCCCGCCATAGATATTGGGGACGACCAGCGTCATCGTCTCGCCGACGCCATAGCTCCACTGGAAAGCATAGTCCTTGCTGAGACCGCTGCGGCTTTCCTGCTTGCTGGTATTGCTGGTCAGTTCTGTCCTTCCGCCCCGCATTGTCTCTTTCGAATATTCGTTGACGGGCAGATTGCCCAGCGCGCTGGTCCCAAAGCCTATAAGCCCGGCCACCACTGCCAGACCGATGACCATGCCCGCGTCCTTGCCATGCCCCTTCCGGAAAGCGTCGATCAGATAGAAGAGCGTCACTATCCCAAGGCTGATCAGCGTATAATAGACGATCTGCAGGTGATTGGTGCTGAGCTGGAGGGCGAAGAACAGCATCAGCAGGACCGTTCCCCACACCCACTTGCGCTGGAACAGCAGCAGCAGACCCGCCGCCACGCCAGGTGCATATTGCAGGGCCATCATCTTGGTGACATGACCCGTCACGATGATCACCGGATCATAGGTGCTATAAGCATAGGCCAGCGCAGCGAGCACCCCGATCCAGGGATTGATGCGCATCGCTACCATGAGGATATAAAAACATATACAGGCGACAAAGAAGAAATTTATCGGCTGGGGAAGACCAAGCGAAAGGATATTGACGACCGGACCCAGATGGATCGCCGGATGATCCATGGCGATCGTATAGGCAGGCATGCCGCCAAAGGCGCTTTCCGTCCACAGGGGAAAATGACCGTGCTTCTCCTTGTATTCCATCGACTGCTGCGCCATACCTTTGTACTGCAGCATATCCGACTGATTGACGACCTTGCCTTCGAGGGCCGGCCGGCAATAAATTACGGCTACGAGAAGGAAAACGACTATGGCAATAACGTGCGGGAGCAGCTTTTTCCAGGCAATAGAATTCATATAGTTATGAACGTATTAATGTCCGGCAAATATAAGGTTGTGGCAAAAAATAGTCTGAAATTTAATTTTTTGCCACATCGAGGTCTAATGTCTGTGGACCGGCCTCCGGCCGGTTTAGGTATTTTGCCCGGAAATACGGATTTTTGGCTAAATATGCAGGTGTTAAGACTTCTCTCCCGGGTGGCATTTATTTGTAATATTTGTTTCCTCCTGGCTTCCTTTATCCAATGGCTGCCCCATCCGCCCGAAGGCTTCCTCGTCTCGCGTATCCTCGAGCTGGGCTATATCGGTAGCCTCATCTTCAACCTGGTCGTCGGAATATCCGTCCTTTTCCTGTTCGTCATCGGCAGACTACGCGCCGCCGCTATCCCGACCTGGCTGCTGGCCATCAATCTGTTGTTCTTCGTACTACAAATCATACTCCTTATAATCTCTCAGAAATGATCCACGCGATACTAAAGGACCGTCCTACCAAATTATTCATCGGCTTCACGGCGTTCTTCTGCTGCAACGCGCTGATAGCGGAAGCCATCGGGACCAAGCTGTTCTCGCTCGAAAAGATCTTCGGACTTCATCCAGCTAACTTCACCCTTTTCGGACAGAGCGGTCTCGCCTTCAACCTGACCTGCGGGGTCCTGCTGTGGCCCCTCGAGTTCGTGATGACGGATATCGTCAACGAATACTATGGCCCCAAGGCGGTCAGAAGGATATCGATAACAGCGGTAGCATTGATCGCCTACGCCTTCCTGATGTACTACCTGGCCATCGCCATCCCCCCTTCCGATATCTGGATCGCCAGCAGCGGCCGGCAGGGGGTCGATAATATCCAGCAGTCCTTCAGCGCCATCTTCGGCCAAAGCAATATGATCATCATCGGTAGCCTGGTGGCCTTCCTCGTCAGCCAGGTCGTCGACGTCACTGTATTTCACCAGATAAAGAAACGCACCGGGAACAAGCACCTCTGGCTGAGGGCCACCGGCTCTACGCTGGTCTCCCAGCTGGTGGACAGCTATATCGTGCTTTTTATAGCCTTTAGCCGCATCTTCACCTGGCAGCAGATACTCGCCTTCGGCATGATGAACTATTTTTACAAATTCACCGTGGCGATCGTCCTGACGCCATTGATCTACCTGGTCGAAGGCCGCATAGAGAGATACGTCGGCCACGATACGGCCAGGGCCATGAAAGAGGCAGCGATGGGAGAGCAGGCCACCGACACCGCCGTTATACTCCCGGCTCAGCCTCCGGAACCCTGACCTCCATCACATAGTCGTTCATAAAATACCCGTTGCCGATGGGGATGTCCTCTTCTTTTACAACGACGAAGCCCATCCTTTCGTAGAACTGCCGGGCCTTATTATGGCGGTTGACGTTGAGCAGCAGGGTAGTGGCGCCTAACGGCCGGATCGCCTCGAAAATATACTGCAGCAGCGCCCTTCCCAGACCCTTGCCCTGCCGGCCGGTCAGCACATACAGTTTTTGCAGTTTGTATACGCCCGGCTCGCCCGTGGCACTCCAGGAGGCAAAGCCAATGGCTTCTCCGTCCTGCTCTACGATCAGGAACTGGTGCTTGTCTTCCAGCATCTGCTTTCGCAGGGACGCCGGGCTATAGATCAGGTTGAGCATATACTTCAGCTGTTCTGCCGAAAGGATATGCCCATAGGTCTCCGGCCAGATCTGCTGGGCCAGAAAGCCGATCGAATTAATGTCTTCCAGTTCGCCCGGTCGTATCGATAGTTGTTCATCCATCATTTTCGCCTGAATTATGATTTACTGATTGATTGGTCAACTGATCTCCCTCTTTTTCCTTCATGGCGCGGTGCATCCGCAACGCCCGCATCGCCAGCCTCACCGCGATATAAAAACTGGCGAAAGCCCCAAAGGACAGCACACCGGTAGAGAAATATTTTTCCGCCTGCCGGCTCTGCTGTAGGAACAGGAAGAAGTCAAAGCTCCCATGAAAAAGCACTGCGACCAGCAGCCCCTGTCCCATCAGCCACCAGGACCCTCCCTTCCTGAATTTGGCATTGCCTACTGGATAGCCCATCAGCACCGCAAAGGCAGCGTGAGCGGGTATCGCCAGAAAGGCCCGGGATACGCCCGTCTCCAGCCCGAACTTGTGCACATACTCGATATTCTCCACAGTCGCGAAGCCCATCCCAATCATCACGGCGAAGACGACCCCGTCGAAAGGCTCTTTGAAGGCGGCCTTGGGATAGGCATAGATCCGCAATACGAGCCATTTGCTGCCCTCCTCGCTGAGTGCGACGATCACAAAGGCGTACCAAAGATAAGACCATATGGAATGTCGAAATGGGTCTTCGCGGACATCAGTGGCCAGCGTCTGTACCAGCAATGCGGGCAGGGTGGCCAGCATCCCAAGCAAAAAAGCGATCACCAGATAACGAACGACCTTTCTGTCGTATTTATTCAGCGAATAGATAAACAGGCAGACGGCGATACCCGGAGCCACGGCCAGAGAGAATAATAACATCGCCTTAAAAATAATGGATTTATCAATGGGACGGCTATCAAAAGCCGGGGTCCCGGAAAATATAGATCGTTCCGTCGTTGAACTCCATCTTCTTCTGCAGGGTCTTCCTCGCCATGATATAATCCATGTCGAGCAGGTCGGTATTGTTGGCGTCGTTGAACCAGACCACGATAAAGTACTTCGACTTCAACATATAGCCGATATCGTCGGGAATGTCCTTGTGCGGTATCATGTCCGCATTCACGCCCGCCAGAAGCCAGAGCCCCTCGAAGGCGTTCGAATAGACCGTGCCCGGGTACTTGAAAAGGTCCTTGTGCTCCCGGACATAGGCCATCGTTTGCGAGGTCTTCCACTGGGTTTCCGAATAACCCGGAATACCGGCATAGTGGATGCCCTCCCAGTTCTCGCGGTAGGTCTCGACCTCGCCCCAGAGAAAACAGGCGGCGCCGATCGCCACCACGCCGATGACCGGCCATTTGCTCCGCCACAGCGGCCTCGAAGGAAGCCCCCAACGCGGCCGTGCCCTCAGCACGGCGGGTATCCATACGGTGCTTCCCCAGAGCCAGGGAAGGAACAGCGGAGAGAGCAGCCGGCTGTCCAGTCGCTGAAATCGGCTGACGGTGGCCGTAAACAGAATGAACCCCGCATAGACCACGAAATAGGCGATCGCGATCGTATCGTAGGAAAAAAATTCTTTAACGACCACCAACCGGTACAGGAATATCCCCGTAATCAGCAGGAGGAACACCACCGCAACAACCGTAGCGGCGTCGTAGTGACCATTGAATAACGGCAGCCAGTCGCAGAAGACGGCGCCGAAGTCCTGCAGGTTCTCGGCGAAGGTGGTTAGACCCTTTTCCCGGTAGCCTGTAAGTGTATGCGTAAGATGTGCATTACGGTAAAGGTTCAGCGCCAGCGGCAATACGGAGACGAGGCCGTAGACGAGGATATGCCCGATCTTCTTCGGACCCCAGCGAAGCCCCCGGTCGCAGAGCATCAACAGTCCGCCCAGCGCAATGATGCTGATGCCGGCATAGCGAGTGACACAGGAAAGACCGGCGATGATCCCAATCAGCAGCAGCGATTGAATGGAATGGGTCCGGAAGTATCGATAGGCGACTATCATGAACAGCACCGACAGCAGGATGAACAGCGTTTCGCTCCAGATCATGGAATAGATCTCCAGCAGACAGGGGCTCAGGACGATGAAAAGCAGGATCGTCCATTTGTACCAGCGGGAGAAGAGGGAGAATCGGTTCATCATCCAGCCGCAGAGCCAGATGACCAGGGCGAACAGGAGTCCGTCCAGCGCCGGCCCGAAGACAAGCGCGCTCTTGCCGGTAAGGAAGACGAAGCCGCTGAGAAAGATAGGGTAGAAGGCCGGGAAATCCATCAACGGCATATTGGTAAAGTCGTTGATAGCGCCGTTGTCGTGGATATTCTGGGCCGTGCTGATATAGACGACACTGTCGGGGGAGATGCCGATGCCGCCATAGCTGCACAGGGCCTGGATGATGATAAACCCGATCAGACCCGCCAGCAGTGCGTCATAATTTCCGGATACAAATAAAGACCGATAATTGCGCTGGACCATCATAATTGTAAAAGTATCTACGTAATTTCAATTTACCGACAACTAATATCACGAAGCCCTGGAAGCCCCGGGACAATACGAACGAGACGGACCGAGGAACGACGGTCCGGCGAAGTTCAAACAGAAGGACAATTATTAGCGCTTTGCAGGAGATTCGCTAATTTTTGGAAAAGCGAATCTCCTGCACATATAACAGCAACTGACATGAGGTTTTTACGCCTGCCTTTGTTCACGATCATATTTTTCTCGATAACGACAGGTTTATTTGCCCAGCAATTCGGTGGCAATCCCCCTTCTCTCAAATGGAAACAGCTGAACACGGATACGGCCCGAATCATCTTCCCGGTCGGTCTCGACAGCGCCGCTCAGCAGGTAGCGGCCATCGTTCACACCCTCAGCCGGACGACCCTGCCGACCGTAGGCCATACGCAGCGGAAGATCAACATCGTCCTCCAGAACCAGACGACCATCGCCAACGGCTACGTCGGCCTGGCGCCATTTCGCAGCGAATTCCTGCTGACCCCCGAACAGAACAGCTTTGAGCTGGGCAGCCTCCCCTGGACAAAAATGCTGTCCATCCACGAATACCGGCACGTCCAGCAATATAATAATTTCCGGGTAGGCCTCTCCGGCGCCTTTTACTACCTCTTCGGCGAGGGCGGTCAGGCATTCGCCAACGGCCTTTCCGTACCCAACTGGTTTTGGGAGGGTGACGCCGTCTACCAGGAAACGCTGGTCAGCGACCAGGGCAGGGGACGGCAGCCATGGTTCTTCAACAGCTATCGCAGCCTCCGGGCCGGAGACAGGCGCTATTCCTGGATGAAGCTCCGCAACGGATCGCTGCGCGACTATGTCCCCGACCATTATCCCCTGGGCTATATGCTCGTCGCCTACGGCCGCGAACGCTACGGGGACGAGTTCTGGCGCAAGGTCGGTCACGACGCCGCCGCTTTCCACGGTCTGTTCTATCCCCTGCAGTCAGCGATACGGCGCTATGCGGGGGTCAGCTACGACCAGTTCCGCCGGGACGCCCTGGCCTGGTTCGGGGTATCGCCGGCGCTGAAAGGAGGCTCGCAGACGGCTAAGCCAAAGCCTGCATCACCGCGATTCGAGGCCGAAGCCGACGCCTTCGCCAGGACCCACCGGCACTTCGTCGCCAACGAAGAATTCCCGCAATACATTGGCGGAGACAGCATCCTCTACATGCGCAGCAGCTATCGCCAGATACCGGCCTTTGTCGTTCGCGACCTACATAACAAGAATACTACCAAAATCAGGACCCGTTCGGTCTCCCTGGACAATTATTTTTCTTTCAATAATGGCCGGGCGGTCTATGCCGCCTATGAGACGGATCCCCGCTGGGGCTGGCGCGACTATAGCATCATCCGGCTGCTGGACCCCGCAACCGGCGAGGACAGAAAGCTGACCCACCGGAGCCGCTATTTCTCCCCCGATATCTCGGCCGACGGGCAGCGCATCGTCGCCGTGCAGGAAGGCGCCGACGGATCGTGCGGACTGCACCTGCTGGACGCGGCCACGGGCAGTCTGTTGACCCAAATACCCAACCGGGACAGTCTTTTCTACACCTATCCCAAATTCTACCCCGGCAATACCATCGTAACGGCCGTCCGCAATCGCAGGGGACAGATGTCGCTGGCCGCGATATCCATCGACAACGGACAGCCCCGCTATCTGCTGCCCTTTAGCTGGCAGACCATCGGCTTCCCCTCCGTCAAAGGAGATACGATATATTTCACAGCCTCGCGCGACGGCCAGGACCGCGTCTATGCGCTAACGGCCGGTCGTCTGTTCCGGGTGACCCTGCCGCACGGCGACCCGCTGACCGGGCAGTACCAGGTGCAGGCATCGGCGCAGGGAGAAATGGTCTGGAATACGTTCACGGCGGCGGGCTTTCACCTCGATACGGCCGCCCGCGGCGAGCTCAGCCTCGAAGAGATACCGGTGAGTGCCTGGCGGCAGGATCTGCCATTGCAGAATATCGATAGCCTCAGCCACGGGCCCGCCGGCCTGCTGGACAGGATCACCACCGCGAACTTTCCCGCCAGCCGCTATCCCCTGGGCTCGCACCTGATCAATTTCCATAGCTGGAGACCCTATATCAACGACCCGGACTACACCTTTTCCCTGGTCAGCGATAATATTCTCAATTCCCTCGAGACTCAGCTGTTCGTGGCCTATAACCGAAACGAGAATTTCAAACAGGTAGGCGCAACCGCTACATACGGCGGCTGGTATCCCTGGCTCGACGCCGGCTGGAATTATACCTTCGACCGGAACGCCTTCTATGGAACGAACAAGGTCTTTTGGAACGAGAACGAATTCCGGGCAGGCCTGTCGGTACCGCTGAGCTGGACCTCCGGGAGGAGCTTTACGAACCTGCAGTTTGGTTCGGATATCGTTCGTAATCAGCGCTATTACACCGGTCTGTACAAGGATTCCTTTAACACTCGGGCCTTCGCCTATATCACCCCCTTTGTCAGTCTCGTCCACCAGTCCCAGCAGGCCCGGCAGCAGGTCTATCCGCGATGGGCGCAGGTGCTGAGCCTGTCCTACGACCGGGCAGTGACCAGTTTTCAGGCCAGCCAGTTCCTGGCCTCGGGCTTTCTTTATTTGCCGGGGCTGGATTATACCCACAGCCTCCTGCTGACCGGCGCCTTTCAGCAGCGGGACAGCCTGCGGAACGCGCGATTCTCCAACGGCTTCCCCTTCTCCCGGGGATATTCAGCCGAAAACTTTTACCAGATGTGGAAATGGTCCGCCAACTACCAGCTGCCGCTGGTGCACCCCGACTGGGGATTCGGGAATATCGTTTACTTCCTGCGGCTGAGGGCCAACCTCTTTTATGATTACACTCACGCGAAAGACTTCTACACCAACCGCAGCGTCTACAACGGGGAGTTCCGGTCCTACGGCTCCGAGCTATACTTCGATACAAAATGGTGGAACGAGCTGGCCATCTCCTTTGGGATAAGATACAGCCACCTGCTCGACCGCGACTTTGAAGGACGCGGACCCAATCAGTGGGAGCTGATCCTGCCGCTCAATCTGCTGTCGCAGGGGTATAGCGGAAGGGCCGTGCGGCCGGTTAATTAAACCAGCGTAGCCAGCGTCTCTTCTATCGTCCTGATCTTGATCTCCGCATCCTCCTTCTTCTTTCTTTCCAGGTCGACCACCTCGGGGTTGGCGTTCTGGACGAACCGCTCGTTGCTGAGCTTCTTGTTGACCGATTCGAGGAAACCTTTCAGGCGCGTCAGCTCTTTCTGAAGCTCTTCCTTCTGATTACCGGTATCCAGCTTCTGCTCGGTGACGATATAGTATTTGTCCTTTCCTGAAACGACAGTCAGCGACCCGGCAACCGCTTCTGCAGTAAATCCGATCGTCTCTGCATTGACCTGGCGCGACAGCACCGGCTGCAGCTTGCGGAAGACGGCTTCCGACTCCGACTGGATGAAGAGACGGATCGGCTCTTTGGGTTTCAGCTGCGCCTTGTTGCGGGCGTCGCGCAGCGCAGTAATGGCTTCCGTCAGGAGCCTGCCTTCTGCGAGCACCGCGGCGTCGGCCGCGTCAACCGACGCGAACTGCCGGATGCAGAGGTCGTCACCTTCATCGCGGTCGCCGAGCAAGTGGTAGATCTCTTCGGTGACGAAAGGCATATAGGGATGCAGCAGCTGCATCAGCTGCTCAAAGAATCCAACCGTAGCCCGATAGACACCCGCATCGATGGGCTGTTCGAAGCCCGGCTTCACCCACTCCAGGTACCAGCCGCAGAAATCGTCCCATATCAGGGAGTATAGCGTCTTGAGGGCTTCGCTGAGACGGAATTCGGTGAAGGCCTGCCCGATGGTCTGGCGCGTTTCGTTGAGACGACTATTCATCCACGTGATAGCAAACATATCCGTTGCGGCGGATGCCGGCGCCTGACGGCCTTCCCAGCCCTTCACCAGCTTGAGCGCATTCCAGAGCTTGTTGTTGAAATTCCGGCCCTGCTCGAGCGCAGCCTCGTCGAACAGCAGGTCATTACCCGCGGGCGAAGCGATCATGATGCCGAACCTGACGGCGTCAGCACCGTATTTGTCGATCAGCTCAAGCAGGTCGGGAGAGTTGCCCAGGCTCTTGCTCATCTTGCGTCCCTGTTTGTCCCTTACCATGCCGGTAAAGTAGACGTCGCGGAACGGTATCCGATCGCTCATCGGCAGCGTGTCGGGGAAGCAATAGAGACCGGCCATGATCATCCTGGCCACCCAGAAGAAGATGATGTCCTGACCCGTGACCAGCACGCTGGTGGGGTAGTAGTATTGGATATCCGGATTCCCGGGATTGGTAACGCCCTTAAAAACTTCGATAGGCCACAGCCATGAGGAGAACCAGGTGTCGAGCACGTCCTCGTCCTGTCGCAGCTGGTCGGGAGCAAACCCAACCGGGTTGCCAGCCGCCGCGACAAACTGCGCATAGGCGTCGTCGCGGGTCGCCGCTACCTGGAAACTGCCGTCCGGCGCATACCAGGCCGGGATCTGCTGGCCCCACCACAGCTGGCGCGAGATACACCAGTCCTTGACGTTCTCCAGCCAGTATTTATAGGTCGCCAGGAACTTATCACCAGGGTGGATACGGATATGTCCTTCGGTTACCGCCTTTAACGCCGGGTCCGCCAGTTCCTTCATCTTTACGAACCACTGGGTCGAGATCCGGGGCTCCACAACGGCGCTGGTGCGCTGGGAGAAGCCGAGACGCGTCAGGTGTTCCTCTTCCTTCTGCAGCAGCCCTTCAGCCCTTAGCTGTTCTACTACCTTCTTACGGGCCGCGAACCTATCGAGTCCCACAAATACTTCCGCCGCCGCGCTGAGCGTCCCGTCAGCATTAAGGGTATCGATAATGGGCAGGCTGTGCTTCAGCCCAAGGTTGTAGTCGTTGATATCATGCGCCGGGGTCACCTTCAAAGCTCCTGTACCAAAAGCGGGATCGACATACTCGTCGAAAATGATCGGCACGGGACGATTGACCATCGGCACCAGGGCAAACGCGCCCTTCAGACCGGCATAGCGCTCGTCATTGGGGTTGACACAGATCGCCGTATCTCCCATAATGGTCTCGGGCCGCTGGGTGGCGATCGTAATGCTCCCGGGCGTCCCGGAAGAGACAAGGATGGGCTTGCCGTTGGCGTCTACGATAGGGTAGGCGACGTAGTACAGCTTTCCCTGCTCGTCGCGGTATTCCACTTCTTCGTCGCTGAGGGCCGTCTTTGCCTGCGGGTCCCAGTGGATCATCCGCGCGCCGCGATAGATCAGGCCTTTAGAGTACAAATCGATAAATATTTGTATGACGCTGGCGTAATAGTCCCTGTCCATGGTGAAGGACACCCGGTCCCAGTCGACGCTGCAGCCTAATTTTCGGATCTGGCTATAGATGATGCCGCCATATTTGTCCTTCCATTCATACGCGTATTCCATGAACTCGGGGCGGGTCAGCTGGTTCTTGTCGATCCCCCGGTCTTTCAGCATGCCGACGACCTTGGCTTCCGTGGCGATGCTGGCGTGGTCGCTGCCCGGCACCCAGCAGGCGTTAAAGCCGCTCATCCGGGCCTTGCGCACCAGGATGTCCTGGACCGTTTCATTCAGGGTATGGCCCATATGCAGCACCCCCGTAACGTTGGGAGGAGGGATGACAACTGTAAAAGAGGGACGTCCATCGGGCTGGCTGCGGAAATAGCCCTTTTTTTGCCAGTGATCGTTCCATTTCTCTTCAGTAGCTGCCGGAATATAGTTCTTGCTGAGTTCCATCATCTTATTTTGGGTTGGCGAAGGTACGATTTTTCGGGGGCCGGTGCCGGCGACGTCCCTGCAGGGGACAAAAAAAATTCTCCCCGAAGGGAGAATTCCTATATTGAAATGAGTTCGACGGGTATATGTTATATACCGGGCGTCAGCCTATGCAAACCAATATAGGTAGGACAGGAACATGACGAGACCGATAAAGCCAACGGCTAATAATACAGTTTTCGCTGTTTCTCCGAGGTGGAAAGTGGATGTCTTTTTCATAACAAGAGAAAATTTTAGGGTGAAACCAAATTAATTAAAACTGGAGTTTCAAAGGGAATCGGAAATCAGGATAACTAACGGTTTCTCAACGAATTGGCGAAGTGATTTGCCAGTCGATTGGTCTGAGACACGTTGCTTTAAGGAGAACAAGCAGTACAAAAATACCATTTTATTTAAAATATCCAAATCAAACTCAATATTTAGATACCCCTACGGTCTTGCCTACCGGAGCATAGTATTTTTGTACCGCCTTAAGGCCCTGGAAGCCCCGGGTCCATTGAGGACGGAGTTGGGCCGAGGGACGACGGTCAACGAGTTCAGACAAGGGACAGACATAAGACTCGCAGCTCCGTCAAGACATCGTAAAAATGTATGCAAAGGCCATAATGGCGCAGAAATACAGGAAGGCTACGACGAATGAAAGGATCGTGTTTTCCCTGGTCCGCAATGAGTGCATTTGTTCCATGGAGATTGGATTTAGGTTAATAAATGATAGGGTGCGGACCACGGTTTCTTTTTACCTTTACAGGCACCAAAGAAATGTACGCGATAGTCGACATAGAAACTACCGGCGGTTATGCAGCTAGTAACGCCATAACAGAAGTTGCTATTGTGTTACACGATGGGAATCGGGAGCTTAAACGATACGAGACCCTAGTCAGGCCCGGTATGAGTATCCCCCGCTATGTCCAGGCCCTCACCGGCATCTCCGACGAAATGGTCGCCGGCGCGCCCTGTTTCGAAGAGATCGCAAGTCTCGTCTACGACTGGCTGAAAGACGCCATCTTCGTCGCGCACAATGTCAATTTCGACTATTCCTTTATCAAACACCAGCTGAAGGACTGCGGCTTCGAGCTCGATTGTAAGAAGCTGTGCACGGTCAGGCTTAGCCGAAAGACCTTCCCCGGCGCCCCCAGCTATAGCCTGGGTAAAATCTGTCAACACGTGGGGATCACCATCCCCAACCGCCACCGCGCCGGAGGCGACGCCGAAGCCACGGTACAGCTGTTTGAAAAGATACTGAGGGCCGGCGGACTGGAATATATCCGGGCCATGCTGAAAGGGAATAGCCGTGAACAGTACCTGCCCATCAACCTGCCCGCCGAACAGCTCGACCAGCTGCCCATGGTGCCCGGCGTTTATTATTTCCACGACCAGAAAGGCAAGGTCATCTACGTGGGCAAAGCCAAGAACCTCCGCCACCGCGTGACCAGCCATTTCTCCAATAACAAGCCCGGGCGCCAGAAACAGGAGTTCCTCCGAAATATCTACTCCATCTCGCACGAGACAACGGGAACGGAGCTGATGGCGTTCCTCCTAGAATGCATCGAGATCAAAAGGCTCTGGCCCGCCTACAACCGCAGCCTGAAAAGATTCGAGCCTAGCTACGGCCTTTACATCTACGAGGACCGCAACGGCTACTCCCGCCTGATCGTCGAGAAAAGGAAACGACAGCTGCAGCCCGTCTATACGTTCTCCCTGCTCCTCGAAGGACAAACCCTCCTTCGCAAGCTGGTAAAGGAATTCCGTCTCTGCCCCAAGCTTTGCTTTATCCAGCGCGACAACGACACTTGTATCGGCCTGTCCACGGGAGACTGCGACGGCGCCTGCGAGCACAAAGAGTCGCCACAGGCGTATAATGATAGGGTGCAGGCGGCGATAAGCGCCCTCGTCACAAGCCTTCCCAGCTTTACCCTCCTGGACGATGGACGTCATCCGGAAGAGAAGAGCTGTATCCTCATCGAACAGGGCCGGATGTACGGAATGGGCTATCTGCCGGCCGACGCGGCGATACGCGACGCCGAAGAGCTGAAAGGATACCTGACACGATACCCCGAGAACGACTACATGAGAGGGCTGATCTACCAGTATGCCGAACGCTGGCCCCGCAAAAGGATCAGCTGGCCATAGACAAGCACCCATAAAAAAACCGGCCCGACAGTGTCAGACCGGCTTGTGCTTAGACTAGAGGGGTTAACTATTCAACTATTTCTTTCTCCCGCCGCCAAAGAAGAAACCTGCCTTGATGCCGAGATAGCTGTTCTTAATATCTATGTTGCCGAGCGAGTTGCCGCTCATATCATATACCGGAACCGAAGACTTGCTGATGAGATTGTATTCTACACCCATCCGGAAATGCAAGAATTCAAAGCCGGCGCGCACCAAACCACCAAATTTGGAGGAGCTTGCCGCCGTCATAGAAGTGTTACCCTGGTTATCAGCGCCGGCCGATACCCCCGCCAGCGTGAATATACCCGCACCCGCGCCTACAAAAGGACGGAAAGGCGTATTCATAAAATAGTAATCGCCCGTTGCCAGATAAGAACCGCTGGCCTTTACATCACCCGAGGCCGACGAGCCGTCAGGCGCAACAGCAGCACGCGCCGTAACGGCCACCTCCATACGAAGACCTACCGCCAGCTGATCGAGTACTGCATACTTGGGTTCAACAGCGAAGAGCACGCCGCCCTTTGCGCCGCTGCCGGCAGGCATGGCATAACCAAGTGATACGTCGACCTTGAAAGGTTTGAAGATCCCTGTTTGGGCCTGGAGCATGGACATACTGAGGAAGAACAAGATTCCTAAGGAAAGGAGCTTTTTCATGTTACGTTTAGGTTTTTATGGGTTATCGAATTTAAAAAGCATAAGACTTTTCTATTAGAAACCGCCTTATAAAGCGCAAGTATAGACGTTAAAGCCCATAAATCAAATAGCCTTCAATAAATTATTAACCAATAATTTATTGTGGACAGAACTAAAAATTTTTCCGGGATAATAAAAAAGACGCGACGGGTTACCTCCCGGCCAGCCGGTCGACAAGACCGATGAACTCGCTCCTCGGGATCATGCGCGCGCCAAGGCTCTCCAGGTGTTCGGTATATACCTGGCAGTCAATGAGCTCTACGCCCTCGCTGTGCAGCAACTGAACATACCGTATAAAGGCGTATTTGGAAGCATTACTTTCTTTACTGAACATACTCTCTCCGAAGAAGGCTCGTCCCATACGTATGCCGTACAGGCCGCCGACCAGCCGTCCGTCGAGCCAGGCCTCGGCGCTGTGCGCATGGCCTTCCTTGTGCAGACGGATATAGGCGGAGCGCACCTCATCCGTGATCCAGGTGCTTTCCTGCCCGCGCCGCGCCACGGTCTTGCAGTTGGTGATGACCTCGCTGAATGCAGTGTCGACACGGAAGTCGAAGGCGTTCTTTTTGATCAGCTGCCGCATGCTCTTGCTTTCTTTCAGCTCATCGGGGAATAGAACAAATCGGGGATCAGGACTCCACCAAAGAATATGCTTTCCCTCATACCACGGAAAGATGCCCTGGCGATAGGCCAGCAACAGGCGCTCAACAGAGAGGTCTCCACCGACAGCCAACAAACCATCCGGTTCGGCCTGCGCCACAGGAGGAAATACAAGTTCGTTGTTTAAGACAAATAAAGGCAACTCTTTAGGAGAATTAAGATTCGGAGAGTATCTCGATGGTGGCGCCGATGCCCCGCTCGGTAATAGCATCGCACTGGGGCTTGAGCTCGTCGTACGAACCGCGCTTGACGGCATACTTCCCCTTGGTATGAATGATCATCGCGCATTGCTCGGCCTGCTCCTGCGAATGGCCACAGACCTCCATCAGGGTCTCGATCACCCACTCGAATGTGTTCACTTCGTCATTCCATACGATCAGGCTGAAGGGGGAATCATGGGCCGTGATCACATCCGTGTCTTCCTGGTACGTCACAGACGTACCGGCCGAAGGCCTATCATAAGACACCGTTCTTGGATTATTCAGTAATTCGGGCATCTATTCCAATCTTTTTACAAAGGTAATCAAATCGGGTAGCGGTACAAGACAAGGGCGTTCCCCCTTCCGGGAAGAACGCCCTTATAGCCTGGTCATTAAGATCTTATATATTTCAGAATTAGTTCGATTTCTTTTTGTTGAACAGGCCGTCCAGCAGACTTTTCCCGGCCGATTGCAACCGCTTTTTCGTGCCCGTGTCCACCCCTCCGGTGCTCGCCACCCCCGAATCCTTTGGCCCTGTCAGCCGCCGGCGGAGCTCTTCGGCCGCGTCTTTAGCCACCTGCTGGCCCACCGCCCGGGCGGTATCCCGCAGCTGCTGCTTTGCGCTGTCGACCTTGGCCTTTACCAGGTCGGCGGCCTGTTGTTTCAGGCCGGCCGCCGCACCCGCAAGCGCTCCTTTGATATCGGCCTTTATTATCGGCTTCGTCGCTGTTCCACCCACGCCGATGGGGAGATCGATCTTATCCTTTGAGCCGGGGTTTACGCTGCTCATCAATTTATTGATATCGCCCCCAAGCATAGCCCGCGGCACCTTCATGTTGATGGAGTAGTCCAGCGTCTGATCAAAGCCGTGGGTCCCGCCGACCTCCATGTCGATGTCCTTAAGCCTGACTGGGAATGGGTCCACGATCACCCGGCCATTCCGGAAAGCGAAGGAGGTCTTGATATCCTTCAGGGTGATGTCCTTCAGCTCATCCAGGTGCAGGGTCTGCGCCAGCTGGTCTGTCGGCGCAAATCCTTTTAACGCTCCATTCGCGAGCTGGAGGTGACCGCCTCCGGTCAATGAACCCATGTCGGGTTTCATATCGGCGCCCAACCGACCCTTTAGCTCCAGCTGCGAGCTGAACTTTCCGGCGATATATTTTGCAGCCGGCATCAGCTGCTGCAAGGGGGCGAATGCTGCATAGGTCTTTTGTACGTCCAGCTGCTGCACGTCGTAGGAAAAGCCGATATCCGGATGCTGAACGCCGTTCTTCGTCGAATACACACCGCTGATCGCGAGGCTGCCGTCCAGCGCGTGCGCCTTTACATTCTGCAGCGTCACTGTCTCGTCGGCGATGAGCAGGTTTCCGGTCACCTGCTCGAGCAACAGCCGATCATACAACACCCGGTCGACCGCCGCCGATAAGACAAAATCGATATTGGCCGGCACCGCAAATGCCGTCATGGGCTTGCCTGCGCTCGTGTCTGCTGTAGTCGCAGTTGACGCCGACCCGCCCATCAGTTCGTTGAGATTGACCTCATCGGCCTGCACCACCAGCGATCCATCCAGCGGCTTGTGTTTTAAAATATATACCGGCAGATTGTTCAGTGTTCCGTGCGCGCTGAAATGCGTCTTCCCATAGACCCCCTTCAGCTCGCTCAGCGTTATATTCCTGGGATTAAAGCTCATCTGGGCGCGCTCCAGGCTGATCCCGGACGGGTATGCCGCAGAAGAATAGGCGAACCCCGTCAGACCAAGCGACCCGGCGGCGTCAAACTGTCCTATCTTTTGGTTCTGCACGGCGGACAGATTTCCCTTCATGCTCATATCCGCATTCAGCAAACCCGCAAGATGGGTTCCGGCATCGAGCTTTACAAACTTTTGGACCTTGCCGAGATCGAGCTGCCCTTTGGCGGCCAGGTCGAGATAGGGGTCGCTTACCGGCGTTTTCACCAGCAGCCGGAAATCCAGCGGCGCGTCGCCCATCCCGATATGTCCCCGGGTGATGTTCACCACCGCATGATCCGGCACCCCGTCGGGGTTGTCGGCCAGCAGGGAAAGGTTGATATCCTTCACCGGCAGGGGTAGGTCGGGATACTGGAAACTGCCGTCCCTGATACCCAGCGCCACGCGATAGGCGGGCATATGCCGGTTGTCATAGCGTCCCCTGACCCAGCCGTCCAGGCTCGCTTGTCCGCTGGTCTTAACGCCGGCAAAATTGTTCTTATACAGCGAGGGCACCAGCGACAGGATATGTTTAAAATCCAGCGAAGGCCCGTTGAATTTGATATCCATATCGTAGGTGCTGTCGTTCACCAGCAGGAACCAGCCTTCCGTATGCAGCTGCAGGTCGTTCAGGGACAGGTCATCGGTCTTGAAACTATATTTCCCGATCTTGTTGTCCACCTGGAAGTCGACCGACATCCGGGTCCGCACCTGCACCAGATAGGGGATCAGACCATAGCTGAAGCTCAGTGACTCCACGGTGGTCTTTGTATCCAGGACGAACGCGTCCGACGTGAAATCCCCTCCGCCCGAGTGGTTGATGCCTGTTATCTCCGTACTGATCTTGCTGCTGTCGTCCCGGTATTCGAGATAGCCATTGGTGATGGCATATTTCTGCAGCGCCATCGCAAAGGCAGAACCCTTTGCTCCCTGCTCTGGAGGCGCCGCCGCCGTGTCAGGCCGCATAATTAGCCAGTTGACATGCCCGTTGGGATGGATCAGCGCATGGATCCTCGGCTGGTCGATACCGATGGAATGGATGCGCAGCTGTTTGCCCTTGATGACACTCCACAGGTCGACGGCAACATCGATCCGGCGGGCGGCAACCAGGGTATCGCTGGCAAATTCTCCGGCGCCGATGACCTGGAGATCGTCCATGGCCACGGAGAGACGCGGGAAATGCCGGAACAGCGAGAGGTCCACGTCCGAAAAATCGACCCGGGCGACGAGCCGCTGGTTGATCTGGTCTTTGATAAGGGATGTGATCTTTCCTTTGAAAAGGAAGGGTAGGGCGAAGGCAATGCACAGCAGTGCCAGCAGAATGAGCCCTGAGAGTCGCAGCGCTTTTTTCATGGTCGGTTGGTGTTTTATCAATTAGGTCCGCAAATATGCAAAAAATCTTTGGCTACCTTTACACTTATTTGAAACCCTGGAAGGGTTTCGTTCGAAAGGACAATCATTAGCGCTTTGCCGGAGACGCGCTAATTTTTGGGATAGTGCGTCTCCGGCTCATATTCGTTAAACTATGACCCCGGAAAGAGAACAGAGAATAACATCGGTATTGGATAAAAGGCAGGACAATCTGATCATCGTACTGGAGAACGTCTTTGATCCCCACAATATCTCGGCCGTCATGCGTACCTGTGATGCCGTCGGCGTCCAGGACGTCTACGTGCTCAACACCCGTATCCCGCGGCACAAGAAATGGGGCGCCAGGAGCAGCAGCAGCGCGGCCAGCTGGCTTACCGTCCACCAGTATTCGGACGCCAGAGAATGCATCGGCCACCTCCGCTCGCGGGTCGATCATATCTTTACCACGCATCTCAGTACCGACGCGGTATCGCTGTATGATATGGACCTGACGGGTAGGGTCGCCCTCGTATTTGGCAACGAACATTCGGGCGTCAGCGAAGAGATACTGGCGATGGCGGACGGCAACTTCCTGATCCCGCAGATGGGGATCATCCGGTCACTGAATATTTCGGTTGCCTGTGCCGTTACTTTATATGAAGCCTTCCGGCAAAAGAACGCCGCGGGGCAATACGAGCAGCGGGGCCTGCCCGACGGACGCTATAACGAATTGTTAAAAGAGTGGAGCAGGGGACAACTATAAATGAACGCAACCATGCATAAGATCTGGCTGATTCTCACGATCTCCCTCCTTGCAGGCGGGACGTCCTACGGACAAAATACCATCGAAAAAGTAAAGATCACGGACCTGGAAAACTATATCACCAACAGTGACCATCCGCTGATCGTCAATTTCTGGGCTACCTTCTGCGTACCCTGTAACCATGAGATCCCTTATTTTCAGACGGGGGTGGATAAATATAAGGACCAGAAGGTTGAGCTGATCCTGGTCAGCCTCGACCTGCCTGCTTATTATCCCGAGAAGATCGCCGACTTCGCGAGGAGGAGTGATTACAGGGCCCGCATCCTTTGGCTGAACGAGACGGATGCCGACTATTTCTGTCCAAAGGTCGACCAGCGCTGGACCGGGGGCATTCCCTCTTCGCTGTTCATCAACAACGCGACGCACTATCGCCGGTTCTTCGACCGGCAGCTGACCGAGCCTCAGGTCGACCTGGAAATAAAGAAGATGCTTATGCCCTCGTGATCGAGCAGCCCACCGACCTCGTTTCTTTCACCGTCACTTCCTTACCCGCGATCATCTCGTCGATCGCGCTTTGGAGATGGTGTCTCCTGACGCTGCCTGCGTCTCCCGGGCTGTCGTCGATGGCGCCGTGGTAGACCAGCTTCCCGTCCTTGTCGAACAGATAGCATTCCGGCGTCCTGCTGGCGCCAAAGGCATCGGCCAGCACGCTGTTATGGTCCATCGCATAGTACATCCGGTAGTTCTGTGCCTTTGCATAGGACTGCATGGCCGCAAAAGAATTGCCGCCCTCACGGTCACCTTCATTCGCATTCAGCAGGATCACGCCGATCTTCCGGTCGGCGGCATAAGAGCAGATGTCCTTTGTGCGCGACTGGTTCATGATCACGTAGGGACAGGTATTGCAGCTGAACATGACCAAAAGACCGCCGGATTTTTTAACCTGCCCAAGCGTAAGATCCTTGCCCGAGACGTCCTTCACGGATACGTTCGGTTTGGGTATCGGTGAGCCGATAGGGAGAACACTGTCACGGCTGGATGAGCCGATCATCAACGATGTTGCAAGGGCGGCATAAAGTATTAGCTTCATAATGCAAGGTTTGTCGTTACAAAGTTATCTCTTTTTTTCGCCGGCCATTACTTTCAGGTGGTGTATGCTCACATTCAGCTCATAACCAATTAAAAGCACCAACGAATTGAAATAGACCAGGAGCATGAGGATCATCACCGTGCCGATGGAGCCATAGACCTTGTTGTAGTTGCCAAAGCGGTTGACCCAGAAGGAAAAAGCCGCAGTAATGAGTATGGTGAGGATGGTTGCGAGGGAGGTGCCGGGAGAGAACAGCGTCCATCGTTTTTGAACTGCGGGACCATATTTATAGATACAGGCGATCGCAAAATAGAATAGGGGAATGATGACGATCCAGCGCAGGGTACGGAACATGAAGCGCGCCGTCTGATCACCTCTCTGGATGTGCAGCCATTTGAAAAGGCTTCTCAGCAGGTCGGCCTGTGTCACCAGCATGATCACCGAGGTCATGACCATAACCAACACCAGGGTTGTCAGCTTGATCGCCATCCAGCGGGCCTGTACGGCGTTTCGCCGGGTAGTATAGATAAGGGACTTGTTGAAGGACCGCATGATGCCCATCATCGCATTGGAGGAATAGAAGAGGGCCAGCACGAAGCCGAACGACAGCAGCCCTACGCGGGGCTTGTCGAGAAAGTCCGTCAGGAACTGGCTCACGAGCACATAGGTGTTCTGGTTGGGAGTGATATCGCGGGTCAGCAGCAGCAGCTGCCGCTCGATCTGCCTGGAGACCGGCAGATAGGGCACCAAAGTACAGATAAAGATGGTAGCCGCGGGGATCGCGATCAGGAAGCTGAAGGCGATAGACCGCGCGCGATCGATCAGTCCCACTTTCTTGACCTGGTTGTTGAAGAAGCGGATCACCTCGAACAGGGGCAGGCCCTGGAATCCCGGCAGGATGAGCCGTTTGCTCTTTTTCGCCAGGAATTGGAAAGGGGCGCTTTGGTAGATCTTTCTTTCGATTTTGAGCATACTCCAATCACTTCTTCTTGATACTATCGGCGGCGGCCTTTTTGGCCATTTCCTTGTCGAGGGCATCCCGGTAGGCCCTGGCGTATTCCATATGCTCTTTATAAGTAGCCGCAAAATTGGAATAGCCGGAGAAGTCGGGTTTGGCCACAAAATAGAGGTAGTCGGTCGCGGGCGCATCCAGGACCGCCTCCAGCGTCGAAGCAGACGGGGTACAGATCGGGCCCGGCGGCAGCCCTTCATGAAGATAAGTATTATAGGGCGACTCCGTCTTCAGGTATTTGTCGTAGATCCTTTTAAGCTCGAAGTCCCGCATCGCATACTTAATGGTCGGGTCGGCAGCTAATTTGATATTCTTTGCCATCCTGTTTAGGTAAACGCTGGCTATCTTTCCCTTGTCTGCCTGTGCATTGGTCTCTTCCTCTACAATACTTGCCAGGACGGTAGCCGTCACCGGGGTCAGGCCTTTGGCCTGCGCCTTAGCGACGCGCTGGGGCGTCCACCAGGCCTTATAGGCCGCATACATCTTCTTCAGGACACCCGATGGCGGGGTATTCCAGAAATAAGTGTAGGTATTGGGGAGGACGATGGCCATAAAGCTGTTAGAATCGACTCCGAATTGTTTTAGGCTGTCGGGGTTGTGGAGAAACGCAGCAAGGGCGCCCGAGTCGCTTTCCATTTTCTTTCCCACAGCCCCCGCAAAGCCTTCCGGGGTCCGGAATTTGGTGATCACGATCTTCACAGGCGTCTGCTTGCCGTTGTGCAGCATGCGCACGATATTGATAATGCTTGTATTCTTTTTGATCTCGTATTTTCCGGCCTTTACGTTCGACGAGTAACCCATTCGTCCTGCCACCCAATTGAAGACGGACGGGCTTTTCACTACCGTGTCTTTCTTCAGCAGCTCGAGCAGTTGCTCATAGCTCATGCCGGTACGGATATACAGGCTATAGCTGTCGCCACTGAAATTGGTGCCCGGCCCAAGGACCCGCCAGGCTACAAAGGACAAGGCTACGACGAGGACGAGGAATGCCATTAAAAAAAATCGCTTCATAGGAAATGTGATTGGCAAAAAAAGGGCCATCTCCATAAATATTATTAAAAGAGATGGCCGTGTATCGTAATGACCGGCTATTGCCGGTGATATATGCTATTTTTCCACTATTTTCCTGGGGTAGTTGGCGCGGGGTTGGTGGGTACCTGCTGGGTAGGCGCGGTGACCTTTTCGATACCCTGCGGTCCACGACCGGAGGACGGATGAACAAAGACGGTAGAGAACAGGCAAAGCAAAGCGACTACGGCTGCCAGCACCCAGGTTCCTTTTTCCAGTACATCGGTGGTCTGCTTGACGCCCATCAGCTGATTGCTGAAGCCGCCGACATTGCCAGCCAGTCCGCCCCCTTTGGGGTTTTGAACCAGGACGATCAGACCGAGTATCCCACACGCCAGAACCAGCAAAATCACAAAGAAGATCATGTTAATGAGAATTTAATTGTTCTATTTTGGCTGCAAAATAAGCCTTTTTATCAGGATCCAGCAAACTTAATTTCTCGTAAAGGGCCTTCGCTCTCTCCGGCATGCCTTGTTTTGCAAGGACTTCCGCCATCGTCTCCGTCACGACCTCCCGGCCAACGACAGAGTGCGCCGCAATGGTCTGGATCGTCTGTTCGGCGACCTGGTCGGGCATTACCTCCCTTTCCTTCTGCGGAAGACGGCGCATGGTCTTCAGCCATTCCGTAAAGCTCTTCAGCTGTTTGCCGAGCTGGTCGGTGGGGTTCTCCTCCAGGTGTAGCTTGATCCCCTGGGACGCGAAGTAGTCGATCGTATGATAGGGCTCGAAGATATAGGCCTGTTCCGTCGGTTTGGCCGGTTCGGCCGCTTCGGCCTCGGCCGGGACAGGCGTTGCTTCCGGGCTTGCCAGTGGCTCGGCTGTCGCGGCAGCCGATGGCTCCGTGGTCAGGGATGGCTCAGCCGCGGCAACCGGTAGCTCCGCATGCACCACGTGGGGTGCGACCTCCTCTACCGGGGGGACTTCCGCGGCAACACTGACGATCGGGTCTTCTACACTTTCTTCCTCCAGCACGAACGGAGCTTCTTCGTCCTTTATCGGCTCTTCGGTGGGGTGGGTCTCCGTGGGTTGAGATGGCTCCGCCATTGGCGCGGCCAGCGGCCTGACCGTATGAAAGTCTTCGTTTATCTTTTGCAGGGATCCCCTAAGTCCTTTGGCCTCTTCGATGCTTTGCAACAGCAGCTCCGCAGCCGTCGGCTCGGGCCATGCCGCCAGCTTTTCGGCCATGGCTACCATCGACTCCGGCTGTTCATGGCCATCCGGGTCCGCAGCAGCCGATTCGGCGATGGCAACCGATGTCGCCGGCTCCTCCTCGTCGGTGAGAGTGACCGACGGCTCCGTGGCAGCGGCAACCGGCAGTTCAGCGGCAGAAGCCGATTCGCTTGCCAGCTCAGGCTCATGACCGGGGATAAAGGCCTCTTCCACGGCCGTATCCATCGTATCCTTTACCGCCTCGACGTTTGGCGTATCCGCAACAGGACGAACAAGCGAGCTGGCCCGGACCCCGCCTCCGGCGGCATTTTCTTCCGGGTTATCCAGCAGCCATTGCAGCCAGAACGGGTTCGTGAAATAGAGATTCGTCCGCTGCGTCTCCTGCATATAGCTGTCTGCGCCCTCCGCCAGCAGCTTGCGCGACAGGAGATAGTGCCCGATGCCAAATGAAGGATATTCCGCTACGAAGGACTCCAGGCGCTGCCGGGAGACGTCTTCCAGGCTTGAGACCTGGAAAAGATGCTGGATGATAGGCTGCATGGATGGGTTCATTAGACTTTCTTCTACCAGTTGGAGAATAGCTTATTAAATATCTCATCGGTCACGTTGGTGACTACGGTCGGTATCTGCGCTGACTCGAAGTCCTGGATCGTCTGGGACGCGGGGAAGTCGAAATTACGCGTGACGTCCGCCTCGAAGTCTGCCGGCGCTACCTTCCTTCCGGTGGGATCCAGGTGGTTCTTGAAAATAATATGCACCGTAACGGCCAGCCGGTTACTGGAAGCCTGCTGGTTGGCGATACCCGAAGTAGTATAGTTGTAGTCGGATACATAACCGCTGACGTCATAGTCCGCATCCGAGGTCTGTATCTGCGTCAGCTTGGAGGCCTGGCTGGTTATCTTCTGGCGCAGCTTGTCATTCAGCTGTGGCGCCAGCTGCGGGTTGACCAGGCGGGCCCTGTTCTCGAGATAGGCGATGTGGATACTCTTTACCTCCGCCGGGATCGATACGTCCTTGAAAGAATAGATCTTACAGGATGAGAAGGCGAGGGTAGAAGCTGCCAGTAATACAATAATCCTATTCATTAATATCGTATTCTTTTAATTTTCGATATAAGGTCCTTTCGCTGATGCCCAGGTCGGAAGCGGCATCCTTACGTTTACCCTTATGTTTTTTCAGGGCTTTTACGATCAGCTCTTTTTCCTTGTCCATGATGTTCAGCGACTCTTCCACTTCCTCGTGATGATGTATATCGTCGTGCCCGTTGTTATTATTGTGTATGACCATAGGCTGAGCCGTCGTGATCGCCGGAGCCTGGAATATCTCGGCCGGCTTCAGCTCTTTCAGCTCGTTTAGAAAGGCCGCGTGCTGTTGCGAAGCCATGGCCGGGTTCTGTATGATCTCCAGGAACATCTTCTTGAGCTCGGTGACGTCCTTCTTCATATCAAAGAAAAGCTTATAGAGTATCTCCCGCTCATTGGAGAACTCCGGGCTGTTGATGGTGTTGACCGTGTTGCCCGGAACGACCATTGGCAGCCTGTTACCCGAGGTCTCGGGGATAAAACGTCTCAGCGTCGCCGCCGCGATCTGCTTGTCCTCCGACAGAACGGATATTTGTTCTGCAATATTTTTCAATTCCCTGACATTACCCGGCCAGGGATAATTTATTAACAGATTTTTCGCCTCTTCGTCCAGCTGGACGGGAGCTGTCTTGTATCTCTCGGCAAAGTCCACCGCAAATTTCCGGAACAGCAGGGGAATATCCTCCTTGCGGTCGCGTAGCGAAGGCACGCGGATGGGCACAGTGCTGAGCCGATAGTAAAGGTCCTCTCTGAATTTCCCCTTGTCCGTCAGTTCCAGCAGGTCCTTATTGGTCGCGGCGATCACGCGGACGTCCGTCTTTTGCACCTTGGATGAGCCTACCCGGATGAACTCGCCGGCTTCCAGCACCCGCAGCAGCCTGGCCTGCGTCCCGAGGGGCATTTCGCCGATCTCGTCCAGGAAGATGGTGCCTCCGTTGACCGTTTCAAAATAGCCTTTACGGGAGTCGACTGCGCCGGTGAAAGAACCTTTCTCGTGCCCGAACAGCTCGGAATCGATGGTTCCCTCGGGGATGGCCCCGCAGTTGACCGCAATGAATGAATTATGCTTACGCGCCGACAACGCGTGAATGATCATCGAGAACGCTTCCTTCCCTACGCCGCTTTCGCCGTTGATCAGTACCGTCAGATCTGTTCCTGCCACCTGCACTGCCACCTGCAGCGCAAAGTTCAGCGCCGGAGAGTTGCCTATAATGCCAAAGCGGTTCTTTATTGACTGAATTTCCATAAAACCTCCCAATTAAATATTAACAACAATGCCTATCAATGTAGCCTGCGTGCAATCCGATATGCTGACCTGGACATAGTCTCCTTTCTTAAAAGAGCCACCCGCCTTGGGGAAGACAACGACCTTGTTCTGACTGGTACGGCCGCGCCAGTCTTCGGCGCTTTTTTTCGAATCTCCTTCGATAAGGACCCTGAACGTCTTGCCGACGTCCTTTTTATTGCTCTCCAGCGAAAGTCGGCCCTGCAATTTCACGACCTCGTCCAGCCTCCTTTTCTTCACGTCCTCGGGGACGTCGTCGGCATAGCGGCGTGCGGCCAGAGTTCCCGGTCTTTCACTATAGAAGAACATATAGCTCATGTCATAGCGCGCATATTCCATCATGCTAAGGGTATCCTGGTGGTCCTCCTCCGTCTCGGTGCAAAAGCCGGTGATGACATCCGTGCTCAGCCCGCAGCCGGGGATGATGGAAAGTATCCGGTCAACCTTCGCCATATACCATTCGCGGGTATAGGTCCGGTTCATCAGTTGGAGGATACGCGTGCTACCACTCTGCACGGGCAGATGGATATAGTCGCAGATATTCTCATGCCGCGCGATCGTATGGAGCACCTCGTCGGTAATATCTTTTGGATGCGAAGTGGAGAACCGTACCCGCAGATCGGGATGGATCAGCGCAACCTTTTCCAGCAGCTGGGCGAAAGTGACGATTTTATCCGCCGACTCGTCCATCCAGTAGTAGCTGTCCACATTTTGCCCCAGCAGCGTGACCTCTTTGTATCCCCTGCTGAAAAGATCCACGCATTCGCGGACGATGGAGTCCGAGTCGCGGCTGCGTTCGCGGCCTCTGGTAAAGGGCACCACGCAAAAAGCACACATATTATTACAGCCCCGCATGATGCTGACAAAGGCCGTTACGCCATTGCTGTCCAGCCTCACGGGTGAGATATCCGCATACGTCTCTTCCCGGCTGAGCAGGACGTTGACCGCCTTTTGACCGGTCTCCGCCTCTTCGATCAGACCCGGAAGGGTCCGGTAGGCATCCGGGCCGACCACCATATCCACCAGCTTCTCTTCTTCCAACAGCTTGCCCTTCAACCGCTCTGCCATACAGCCCAACACCCCGATGAGCAGGCCCGGCCGGCTATCCTTTACCTGCTGGAACAGCTGCAGCCGGTTGCGAACTGTCTGCTCGGCCTTCTCACGGATCGAACAGGTATTCAGCAGGACCAGGTCGGCCTCCGCATAGTTGCTGGTGGCGCCGAAACCATTGTCGTTCAAAATGGATGCAACTATCTCGCTATCCGAGAAATTCATCTGACATCCATAGCTCTCGATATAGAACTTCTTCCGGTATTCCTTACTGCTCAGATCCTGAGGAGCATAGGCCTCCCCCTGTCGATTTTCATCATGTACCTTGGTGCTCAACGATTCCAGCATCTGTCTTCTCAATTTAGAGGGCAAAGATAAGTAGAAAACGAATTGGATGTGACAAGTTGGCAGCAAGGGGCCTGAGGGAAACCGACCCGGCCATTGGCTAGCCGATCTTTACCGTCCTCAGAGCCTCCCTCCCATACAAAACAGGAAAATACATGAGCTCCGCCTTTGCCGGATTCAGGTGGTAGGTCCCTGTATACCGCGGCAGCAGGGAGACGGTGAACCGGTGTTTGCCCTGGTCAAGGTGCAGGCAAAAAATGCTCAACTTATTTTTGAAGTATTCTCTGTGGATCTCATAATTGCCATAGGTTTGATCTTTGTTCTGGTACGTACAGCCGGCGGGAATGGGGACTTCGATCATGACGTAGTCGGCGTCCCCTTTTACGTCTACCTGCACCTCCAACGTCACCGGTACAGCGGTGGTAAGACGATCATTGATATCCCCATTACCAAACCAGCTGGTCACCGCAAAGACGCCGTCAACCCGCCGGGGTGCGCTATTCAAGGACTGCTGGTACGCCGTAAAATATACCGGCAGCGCACCGGTCTCGCCGACTGATAGCGGTTGTCCGGGCGGGAGCGTCGCGGCATATGGGAAACGGGCGATGGTCTGACCGTTGATGCGGAGAAGGGAGGGGTTCGGCGGATGGCCGTCTTCCAGCAGATCGGGCAGGATGGTCTCCAGGATCAGGCTGGACTCATAGGTATTTCGCCAGTGTCCCGTGGAGCGCTGTTCGAGCAGCCAGTCGCGGATCTTTTTAGCAGCTCGCCATGCCCGCCTTCCTTCCTCAGCAGCCTGTACATCCCGACCGTGTTCTGGACGGCGTTGTCGAAGAAGGCCATCCCGTCCTCCCCCCAATAACAATTGCCCATCGCGGTGTAATGACGCCCTGGGATCAGGGTATCCAGACGGGTTGGAAGGCCAGCAGCCTGCCGCAGCTGCTGCAATTGAAGAGTAGTGTATAAGCTTTTGGTTTTAAGCCTGTTTTCGAGATTATCTATGTATTTTTTGTAGTCAACATGGGCGTCCAGCTCTTGCAAAAGACGCAAACGAAAGAGGCCGTCCAGGGAATTGGTGTCGTTCTCCATCCGGTGGATCAGCCAGTCGGATATCGGTTGTTTATCCAGTGGAAAAATATAGCCTTCCTTCTGCGCCATCAGTAGGGCCTCCGTGACGTGGAGCGATACCCAGGCCGAGGACGGAGCCTCCGGCCACCAGCCCCAGACCACTGCGCTCCGCCGGGCCTTTAGCAGCCGGTCGATCAGGTCGTTGATATTCTTGTCTTCTTCAAATGGCTTTTTCTGTATACGGTAGATAGTCTTCTTCTGCAGCAGGGCGATGAGCTTGGAGGCCAGCTGCTCGTTGCAGAAATATTCATAGCTCTTGAGGCTTTCGATCTCGTTGAGCAGCACGGGCAGGAGGGAGGCGGTCGCATAGCAGTGTACCGGTCCCATGGCGGTATCAAAGCTCATCGTCATGCTCGTATCACCCTCCAGCACGGCAAACCGGCCCTTTGTCTCTTTTGTACCCGCGGGAAAGATGGGGATCGATCGTTCTTCTCCATCCGTGTACCCATTGCCGTTATCAAGGCTGTATAGCAGGTGCATCGAGTCCGCGGTCAGCGGGTGAATATGGAAGGTGTCGATATGAGCGTTGAGGAAGCGCAGACGGTTCTCGTCCGGGGCGCTGCCGTCGACGCTGAAACTTCTGGTGACGTTGACGGTATCCGGAGTATAGTTGAGCAGCTTTCCGATGACGCCGGCCTGGTCCCCGGTCACCAGGAAGGAAGGCAGGCTCAGGGCGGCGCCCAGCGCCTTGAAGGCCCGGACCTTTCCCTGAGCGAGACCCGAGTAGCCGCCCTCGGCGATGGCCGCGGCAAAGGTCCTCCAGCTGGTGATATCGTCGGGATACCGGACGGTAAAGCTGGCCTCTCCTCCGGCGTCGGTTCGCAGCCGCGGCTGCCAGAAGGCGTTGTCGCGAAAACGGCGACGGATCGTACTGCCGGTCATGGGCGCGTCGATTGCGGGAACCTTGACTGTGTCCTGGCGGATAGCGTCTGAGATAACCAACCCGGCCGCATTACCCTCCAGCATAGTGACGATCGACCCCGTAGAAAGCCGCTCTGTCGTCCGGCCATATCCGACCACCACGACGTCTTCCAGCGAATTGGTTGCCGGAGCGAGCCTGATCTCATAATATCCGTTGTTCTCAACCTTTATCTCCTGTGTTTTGTAACCGATATATGCAAATACAAGCGTTCCCCTTGCGGTCACATTCAGGTGAAACTTTCCGTCCCCATCCGTTGCCACGCCGCTGTGCGTGCCCTTTAGCATGACCGTGACACCGTTCAGGGGATGGCCGTCTTTGTCCATCACTTTTCCGCTGGCTTGATTGGGGTACGAATAGCTCGCGGCGTTGAACTCGTTAAAGGCCGATCGCAGGGCGCTGACTTCGGGGTGCTCCGGCTGGGTAACGGCGTATTCCATCTTGCGCAGAAGGTCGCCGATGCGCCGGCTATAGCCGTCTGCGAATTGGATGACACGATTGTCCAGGCCGTAGTAGTTGAGTCCGTCCGCACGAACGCGGACGCTGTCCTGCAGATAGTAGCGGTCGCCTTTCAGCAGCAGCATCAGCCGATAGACACCGGCTTCAAGACTACCAAGGTTCTTTTCCACTCCCTTATAGATGCGCATATAGTCCGGGTCGTCATAGCGGAAGAGGAAGACCTTTTTGACGAAGACGGTCTTTCCCGAAGTATCGCGGAGCTCGCCGATCAGCAGCTTTCCGGCGTTGGTGCTGTACACCGGTTGGTTCTTGTAAAGGTCCCGCGTAGCGCTGCGCGTGTCCACGTATTCCTGCCAGAGGCTATCGATCGTCCGGCGGACCAGCGCCTGATCGTGAAGATCGTAGACAGGTGGGGTCGTCGGCAAATTGCGGAAAGGGTAGAAGGCAGGCCACTGCTTTTCCTTTATCAGTCCAGGCTCGATATGAAAGAGATAGCCGCCCTCCGGCTCGAAGGACTGCTGCCAGCCATCGCTGACACGGAGATTGGTGTAGTTATCAGTGAGCGGTCCGACCAGGAAGCCGTGCTGTCCGGGACTGCTGCCCGGCGCGTTGACCAGGTATTCTTGGTCGGCCTGGCTGATCGTAGCGAAATTGTCGCCGAAGTTCCTTTCCAACAGAAGCATCGACCTGTTTAATAATAGCTTCTCTTCCCGCGTCAGCGTATCGGGCTTCCTGGTGGCCCGGATGCTCCGGTTGGCGCTGTCGTCGTTGATACAGATAAATGTCTTCATCCCGCCTGCTGCATTGACGCTGTCCAGCCGGATCTCTTTATCGCGTATCCGGAGTCGCAGCGAATGCCGCCCCGGTGCGACAGGAAAACTATACCTGACCGCCTGCTGCGCCAGGCTCGAGAAGACCAGCTTCTCGTCGATATAGATCAGATGCACCGGCTGCAGCTGGCCTTTGCGGCTGACGAAGGGAGCCAGCTGGGTGCGGAAGTCGCCGGCACGCTCGACATTGTAATAGACGCTGTCAGGGTTGAGGAATTTATAGTATTCGATCGTATCCAGTCCCATGGCGGCCCCCCAGCGGCGCCAGTTCAGCGGCTTCGAGGCGCAGGGCTCGTCCTGGTCTTCGGGTTTGGTATAGTCATAGTACCGCCGGTAGCGATACCGCTTTCCCATATAGGGGATATAGGGGTTGTGATAGTCGGTAAATTTTGCGGTCTGCGACCAGGCCGTAAGGTCGGCGTCGGCGACCGGCCGGCCATTGGCGTCGTGTACCCCGATGGTGATCTTTGCCTTCTGTCCGGGATACACGAAGGAAGGCTCCTGTATATTCACCCTTAGCATTTTTTCCAGATAGCTCATCCAGTGCTCCTCCCGCCGGACCTTCCCTTGCCAGACATACTGGATACACAGGAGATAAGGCCGGGCGGAGGCCGTCCGGGTGCGATAGTCCAGGTCGCGGCCGTAGCCTTTAGCGAGGATAGAATTTCCCGCCGTCAGCGTATACCAGAAGGGAATATCCCATGCATTTTGTATCCGGAAATGAAGGGAGTCACGGGTGCGTGCGAAGCCGAAAGACAGCGGCGGCCGGTCTTCTACCGTATAGCTTTCTGTAATACTATCCTTTCGCCCTGCGACGGTCACTTCATAGCTGTCGGCGTGTCCACGGATGGCCAGGGTGGCGGGCAGCAACAGGAGCCGGGTTTCTACCGTTTCGTCATCCGCCAGAAGAACGAGCGTTGCTGGTTTTGTCTGCGAATGACCGTTGAGGATATATCGGATGTCCAGGCTGTCGCCGTGCTGTCCGAAGACGATCCGGCCGGTGTCGCCGAGATGGTGCAGGTGCAGCTGCTGTTCATGTCGTTCGTTATTGCTGTTCAAAAATGTACACGAGACGGTATAGTCAAAGGAAGCGGCCGGGAAGATAGAGTCAGGCAGGATGATACGTGTCTCGCCAACCGGGTCCATCGGCTGCGACCAGGTCCAGAGCATGTTGGGGAGAAAGACAGAGTCCCGCTGAAAATTCGATGCACCGTCGTCGGACCCGACTTCGATCTCAACGCGACCGTCGGAGACCGGCAGGTCGTTCTCGTCCGTGGCTTTGACGAATAGGGAGACCTTTTCTCCTGGACCGTGTGTGTCGTGGTCGGCGCGGGCCTCGAAATGGATAGACTGGAGATCGTAGTCCTCGTATTTGAATTGGCCGCGGGCCAGTACCTTTCGTTTGTCCCGCTCGTCCTCATCATCGCTCTTAATTCCTGAGATGTCTTCCAGCGTGACGTCATATCTCTCGTCCAGGTCAAGACCAAGGCTGTCGTTAAGCACAAAGGACCAGCTGTATCCGCCCGGCCGGTAGGGCCGGATATGTGCGATGACGGTATCGTGTATCCGCAGTGAGAGCACCTGGTTGACCGGGTGCTTGTGCCGGTCGAGGATAAAGGCTTTGCCTTCTACCGTGTCGCCGGGTTTGTATTTGGGCTTGCTCAGGACGACAAAGGAATAGAAATGGTCTTCATAGCGGGTGATGCGGGAATGGTGGCGTCCGGTTCTATATCGATTGTATGTTTCCCGCGTTACCGGGAAGAAATAGAGCGCATCCTTGTAAACGACTTTCACCTGCCTGCTCTTCCTCCAGTGTCCCAACGGATAGCTCACCGTGCCGGGATCGTACACAACGCGCCGGCCTTTTAGGTAAACCGTTGCGTCCGGGATAAGCTCTCCGGTCGGCGTATGCAGTAAAAGCGAGACCGAAGGTCCATTGTTCAGGAGGTCATAGCGCAGGGCCCCGATCGTTCGCAGCGTAGCAGACAAATAGCTGCCTTTGACCGCAACAAATAGATAATTTCCGGTTGGCAACGCCGGGTCTTCGAGCCGGTCCGACGGAAAAGAGTCCACCAGCTGATGCAGGTCCTTCTTCTCCCAATCCTTCATGTCGTGCTCGTAGAGATACAGGGCTTCCCTGTCGGATATCCGCCAGGCATAGACGAGAGGACTTTTCTCAGGGCTTCCGGAAAGATCATGCTGGGCTTTCAACGAAGATACGGTCAGCAATAGGGCAGGGATTAACAGCGACAATCGCATATCATAAGCATTTTACGAAGGATGCAAGGATAAGGGGAATTACATAAGGTGGAAATCAAAATACTAATAACGGATGGTTTGGCCTGAAAATTGCAAAGCAGGGGTGTAACCTGCGAGCCAAAACCTGACCTTTATGAAGAAAGGACACCTGTCAAAATCCCTAATATTCCTATGTCTGGCCGTTCTTGCCTGTGGCAAGAGTAATAAAGGACCGTCAATTCCCGTGACCCCGAAGTCTACTATTACTGTCAGCGCCAACGACTCCCTGTTGAACTACTCTGTTAACCTGGTATACCTACAGGATGTAAATACTACGCATACCACGCTGATCTCCGCGGAATATCCCGATACATCGACAAATAAAGGAAGCCTGGGCATCCGTCTCATCGGCGATACGACGGGTCGCTTCAGGGGTGACAGCTTGCTGGTGACCTACACGGATGGCAAAGGCAATGTCTACTACAACACGAAGGACAGCACCAATTTTGTGCAGATCGATAAGTTCCCCAAGACTTACAATGGCGTGGTCAGCGGCGGCTTTTCGTTTGCGGTCAGCGGCAATGCGGGGACTGTGCGATTTTCCAACGGAAGCATCGTCGCCATCTATCAAAAATAATCAATGGGCCGCCTGATCGGCCCCTGCTATAATTCAATATACCATGAAGCACGAATTTCCGGGCAGTCCGGCGGGTCTTGATCCATATACGGGAGAATGGGATACTCCCCACGTCGTTCACCTGTTGAAGCGAACGCTTTTCGGGGCAACGGTACAGGACGTCAACCATTTTAAGGGTCTTTCCATGTCTGCTGCCGTGGATGAGCTGCTCCAGCCGACGGCAGCGCCCGCTACAAAGCCGCTGAACCACTATGGCGCCGATCCTACCGGCGTTGCACCGTGGTCGACTTGGATCGGCACGGGCCTCACGTATGAGGACGAAGGGATGAACCTCAACAGGGTCCGGTCGATGCAGGCCTGGTGGATCGGCCAGCTCCTGGCCAGCGGCCGCAGCATCCACGAGAAGATGACCCTTTTCTGGCACAATCATTTTGCGCCCAACGCCCTTCCTAACTTAGGCATCCCCGCAGAGCTCTGGTATAACCAGTATCTTACCCTCCGCAAATATGCGCTGGGTAATTTCCCGCAGCTGATGAAGGCGATAACGCTCGACCCCGCGATGCTGCTCATGCTGAACGGCAGCACCAATACAAAAACATCGCCCAACGAGAACTTCGGCCGCGAGCTGCAGGAACTGTATACCATCGGGAAAGGTTCGGGCTCGTTCTACGTACAAAATGACGTTGCAACGGCCGCCCGCGTGCTGACGGGACATACGCTCGACCTCAACTACAACTACTTCTTTCAGCCAGGAGACCACGACGACACCAACAAGCCGTTCTCTGTCTTTTACAATAACACCATCGTCACCGGCTATTCCGGCGCCGTAGGGGCGGGTGAGCTGGATACGATGCTGTCGATGCTGTTCGCTACGAAGGAATCAGCCAGATTCCTCTGCCGAAAGCTTTACAATTTTTTCGTCTACTATAAGATCGACGATACGATCGAGGCGGGTGTCATCACGCCGCTGGCAGACGTGCTGCGACAGAGCGGCTATAACCTGACGACCACATTGGCCGTGCTTTTTAAAAGTCAGCATTTCTATGACCTGATCAACTCGGGCGCCTGCATCATCAAGAGTCCCCTGGATATGCTCATCGGTCTATGTCGAGAGTTCCAGGTCGCGATGCCTTCTGACCCCAAGGGCCAGTATGATGCCTGGACGATGCTGGCGGATAACGCCAGCGATCTGCAGCAGGAGATACTCGCCATTCCGCTGGTGGCGGGGTGGGGCGCCTACCACCAGGCGCCACAGTATCATGAGCTGTGGATCAATTCTGTCACCTATTCGCAGCGGAACTTTATCACCGACCTGCTGATCGGCACGGGGAATATGAAGAACGACACCACGCTGCGCATCGACGCGGTCGCCTTTGCCAATTCGCTGCCGGCTCCGCAGGACCCCAACCGCCTGGTGTCCGATGCGCTCGACATCCTGTTGCGGCCGCCGCTGTCAGACAGCTCCATCGCCCTGCTGAAACAGTCGATCCTGCTGGGCGGAGGCACGACGGATATGTACTGGACCAATGCCTGGATCAACTATCTCGCTGCACCGTCGGATATGGCGGCCTATGCGACGGTCGAAAGCCGTCTCCGGTCGCTGTTCAAATATTTTATGGATCTGCCCGAATATCATTTATCCTAATACATCGCCAACACAATATCCTTATGCGAAGAAGAGACTTTTTAAGGGCAGTAGCGCCTGTCACGATGCTCGGCGGTTTCAGGATAGACGCCTTGTCCCGTCTGCCTTTTATGGGAATGCTGCCGGGCGCCGTCGACAACGACCACGTCCTGGTGCTGGTGCAGCTGGTGGGCGGCAACGATACCCTCAATACGGTGATCCCCCTGGAACACTTCGGCGACTATGTGGGAGCCAGGTCAAATATCGCCATCCCCCAGGGAAAGGTCCTCACGCTCCAGAACAACCTGAAGAATGGCTTTCATCCCTCCCTGACCGGGATGCAGCGCCTGTACAATAATGACCAGCTGGCCGTCATTCAGTCTGTCGGCTATCCCGACGCCGACGGATCACATTTCCGGGCGACGGACGTCTGGCTGGAAGGCGCTGACGAAGACCAGTACCTGACTACGGGCTGGGTAGGGCGATTTTTGTCCGGCACCTACGCGAATTTCCCTGCTGGTTATCCCAATGCCGATATGCCGGACCCGCTGGGAATTCAAATAGGCTCGGTCATATCTCCCGTTTTTCAGGCGACGGTCGGCACGACGGCGATGGCCGTGCCTTCGGATACCGAGTTCTACAATCTCATCAATGGCATCACCGAGCCAGAGCCGGATACGCCCATGGGCAACGAGCTCACCTATCTGCGATCCGTGGCCCGGCAGACCAATAAATACGCGGCCAGCATCACTGCCGCAGCAAAGAAGATCACCCAGCAGCAGCCGTACCCGGACACCCAGCTGGCGGCACAGCTGAAGACCGTTGCCCGCCTGGTGGCGGGAGGGCTGAAGACGAGGGTCTATTATGTCACGGCCAGCGGTTTCTTCGACACCCATGGCGGCCAGGTCAACCCGGGCGATCCCACCACAGGCCAGCACGCAAACCTGCTGAAGGACCTTTCCGACTCTATTTCTGCTTTTATGAACGATTGTAAGTTCCTTGGAATCAATAAACAAGTTCTCGGGATGACCTTCTCAGAATTCGGACGCCGGATCGCCTCCAACGGCAGCTTTGGCACGGACCACGGGGCGGCACAAGCGGTATTCGTATTTGGCGATTATGCGCAGACGGGGGTGCTCGGTCACAATCCTGACCTCTCCGGGCTGAACTCGCAGAGCAATATTCCCATGCAGTACGATTTCCGGTCCGTCTACTCCAGCATCCTGCGGGACTGGTTCTGCGTATCGCCAAACGACGTGTCCACCATGCTGCTGAAGGACTACCAGTACCTGCCCTTCCTTAAGACCACGGCCTGTAACAATACCTATACGGACCTCAACAATTTAGGTGATAGCCTGATAAAGAACAGCCCCAACCCGTTCACGAACAGCACCACCATCACGTTCAAGACCGCCGGCGGACATACGCTGGTGCAGATATTCAATGCGCTGGGTCGGATCGTCCTGGTGCCGGTCGACCAGGACTACGCGGCGGGCACCTGGTCCGTCACGGTAGATACAAGCCGGCTGGCGGCGGGAGTGTACTACGCCCGTCTGCAGAACCAGTCCGTTCAGCAGGTGAGAACTTTATTAAAAGTACGGGGGTAGGATATGCGCAGCTATTGGAGTTTTTTACTGATGGTGATGACGGCTCTCGCTCTGGGGCTGTCGCCTTCGTCCGGTCATGCGCAGGGCACGGGAGTGGATACCATTTCCTGGTCGTCCACCTGCGTGAATGCGCCAATCGTTTTTTCCTCTCCGCTGCTGGATACCTTTGTCACACCCGATCATATCAAATGGCATTTTGGTGATCCCTCTTCCGGCTTTAATGACAGCAGTGGCGGTAACAAGCCCCGGCATATTTTTACCAGTCCGGGGTCTTACCTTGTCGAGCTCGACGTATGGTATAAGAACAGCGACACGATAAAGATCACCGCCACCATCGCCGTCGTGACGCCGATGAATTTCAACTTTGGACCTGATATCTATGTCTGTGGCAAGACGCCGGACACATTGATACAGGGTCCCGTGGTAGCTGGAGCGGTATACACCTGGAACGATCCGGATACGACGCATGCCGATACGATGCGGGTCAGGACCTCCGGCGTCTACACCGTTGCGGTCAACGGCTGCGGGGTGACGGACAGCATCGGCGTGTACGCCAGCGATACGCCAAAGATCGACCTCGGGAAGGACCATATCATGTGCGACAGCGCCAACCTGCAGCTCAACGCGGCTTCGCAGAACGGCACCTATACCTGGCTGTTGAATGGCGTGACGCTGCCCGAGACGAGCGGCCAGATCTATACCCATGCGCCGGGGGGAACCTATGTCTCGGTCGTTACCGTCCCCGGCTGTGGTGTCTTCCGGGACACAGTCGTCGTCACCTATGCTCAACCTCTGGCCCCTACCTTCGACCTGGGGCCGGATACCCTGCTCTGTCCCAAACAGGTCTATACGCTCAATGCCGCCTTCCCGGGCGCCACCGCGTATGACTGGAGCACGGGATCACGCGACAGTACGATCAAAATAACCGATGCCGATGAGTATTGGGTCTTTGTCACCTATCAGGGCCGTTGCCAGGTGACGGATACCGTCGACGTAACCTATCGCAACGACAAGCCGTTGAACTTCAACGATACGGCCATCTGCCAGGGCAGCACGCTGGTGCTGAACGCCGATTTTGGGCAGGGCACTTATAAATGGTCGGCAGTCCCGCCGCAGCGCGACGACCAGAACCAGACGGGACAGTCCACCTATTTCGTCTATCGCCCGGGCACCTATGCCGTGCTGGCGCAGGTAGGACAGTGCGTGTATACCGATACGCTAACCGTCAGCTTTGATGATAGTCTTAAGGTGAAGATGATCACAGATACAACGCTGTGTTATGGTGAGGATTTTCTGTTGGCCGTACACGGCAATGCCGATACCTACGCGTGGCAGGACAGTTCACATAGTGCGTTCTATCGCCCGACCCAGCCCGGCATCTATACCGTCGTCGCCACCAATGGCTGTGGCTCGGATACCCTGACGGCGACCGTCAACTTCTCCGCCTGCAGCTGTCAGCTGCGGCTGCCTAATGCGTTCACTCCAAATGACGATGGACGCAACGATAGCTTCCGCCCGCTGCACGCCTGCGAGATGACCAATTTCGAGATGCAGGTCTATGACAGGTATGGAGAGCTGGTGTTCCGGAGCCTGAACCCCGACCAGGCCTGGGACGGCACCTATCACGGACGAAAGGTAGCGGCCGGAACTTTTGTATGGATGGTGAGATATTTCAGCACGGAGACGAAGCAGCCGGTGTTTAAGAAGGGAACGGTAATGGTTATCCGATAAGTGCCATTTACCTCAACATAGAAAGAGGCCCGTCCGGTTGGACGGGCTCTTTTGCTTTTGGGCGGTCGCGCAGGTTGCGGGCGGGCCGTTGTCCGCGCAGCTGTCGGAATCGTTCTATTTTACCCCCAGGCCCTGTGATAGTTTTGGGTCATGAAATGGAAATTGATCATCGCCTGCGGCCTGGTCTGTTTTATCGCCGCACAGTCGTTCATCGCCGAGCCCACCCGGCAGCTGCTGCCGAAACTCTCCGACTATCCCGTCTTTGAGGGCCGGCCCTCCGACCTGCTACCCGCAAAAGGGTTTGTCCGGTACGAGCTGGCTACAACGCTTTTTACCGACTACGCAGAGAAGGAAAGGCTGGTGAAAGTGCCTGCCGGGACATCGATCGTTGTCACCGGAGACGGCCTGCCGCAATTCCCTGACGGCACGATGCTGGTCAAAACATTCTTTTATTGGAATGACAAGCGGGACACATCCCGCGGGCGGCGGATCATCGAGACAAGGGTGCTGGTCAGGTCAGGTGATGGTTGGTTGGCTGGCACCTATCTGTGGAATGCAGAACAGAATGAAGCCATGCTGAGCGGCGGCGGCTCCCGCACGCCCTTCAGCTGGATCGATGGGTCGGGTAGCGCCCATACCATCAGATACCAGGTGCCTTCGGCGCGGCAGTGCGCGACCTGTCATAGGTCGGGCAAGGACATCGTCCCCATCGGCTTCAAGACACGAAATCTGAATATGGACGTTCTACGCGTAGCGGCCGCCAACGGTCAAGCGGATGCCCCCGTCAATCAGCTGCGGTATCTCGCTGAAAAGGGTGTGCTGGCGCCTCTCGTTCCTGCATCTTTTTCGCGGCTGCCCGTATGGAACGACGGCGCGTTTACGCTCGGGGAAAGAGCCCGCGCCTACCTGGAAGTGAACTGCGCCCATTGTCACAATGACAACGGCTTCTGCTCGCAATCCAAATTCCGGCCGGCATACGAGCGCCCGCTCGATGAGACGGGGATCCCTAAGAAAAAAGAAAAGATACTGGACTTTATCCGTTCAGGCCGGATGCCGCTGCTGGGCACCACGGTAGTTCATCAGGAAGGTCTGCAATTATTGGAAGCTTATTTTAAAACAGTAAACAATGAAAAATAAAAAAATGATCTTATTCCTCACCACCATCGTCATGGGTCTCACAGCCGGAATTTTCTATTGCTGGTCGATCTCTGTAACCGCGGGGCTGGCCCTGCTGCCCGACAAAGAATACATTACGGCCTTCCAGGCGCTGAACCGGGCTATCCTCAACCCGCTGTTCCTCCTCTGTTTTATGGGGCCGGTATTCCTGTTGCCGCTGAGCGCGGTGGTTAGCTATCACAAGTCTTTAGGGCCGGTCTTCTGGCTGCTATGTGCCGCGTCCCTCATCTACATTATCGGCATCGTGGGCGTTACCATGGCGGGGAATGTGCCTATGAACGATGTGTTGGATAAATTCAATGCGGCCGCCGCAAGCGCCTCTGACCTCGCCGCTACGCGCGCCGGTTTTGAAGCCCGCTGGAATTTTTTGAATGATATCAGAACAGTATGTTGTGTTGTTTCATTTTGTATGACGGTTGCTGCGGGCATGCTTCGGTGAACCTCATTCACTTTTTAGCGTACGCGCAGGATTAGCGATCGCCGCCTTTACCGACTGGAAGCTTACCGTGCAAACCGCGATCAGGATTGCGAACACGCCGGCCAATAAAAAGATCCACCAGCTGATCGTCGTACGGTAAGCAAAGTCCTCCAGCCAGTGATGCATTGCCCACCAGCCTAACGGCGCCGCAATGACAATGGACAATAGCACCAGCTTCAGAAAATCAAATGAAAGCAATACGGTGATATTTGTCACCGTCGCGCCGAGCACTTTGCGGATACCGATCTCCTTGCTGCGCTGCTCAGCTATAAAGGCAGACAAGCCGAAAAGTCCGAGGCAGGCGATTACTATCGCGAGCGCCGAAAATCCCGTGAACAGCCGTCCGGTGCGCAGCACATCGGCATACATCGCAGCAAATTGCTCATCCAGAAAGGTATAACGGATCGGCTGTCCCGGCGAAAAGTTTTTCCATACGCCGGCAATGGCGCGCAGCGCCGTCCGTGCCTGCGCCCCATCGATCTTGACCGCGACGATGGACGGGCTGAAGTCCAGACGCATTACCATCGGTCCGATTTCCGAGTGCATAGAATTATAGTTGAAGTCCCTGACTACGCCGATAACGGTATACTTATCGCCATTACCCTGAAATATCCTTTGTCCTACGGGATCAGTAAAGTGTAGCTGCCTTGCCATTGTCTCATTGATCAGGACGGCGCTCGCATCGGTCGGCATCGCCGGTGAAAAGTTACGGCCCGCAGCCATTTTAATTCCCAGTGTTTTAATATAGTCCTGGTCTACATGAAACACGGCTGCAGCAACACCAGGTTCCGAAGCCTTGTGCCCTTCCTGATAAAAGGTCTGACCATTCCGCTTGGTACCTTCCACCGGCAGATAATCGCTGATCGTAACGCTTTTCACCGATGCCAATTTCAGTAGCTCGGACTTAAAAGCCCTTACCTGGTCATCCGGCAGCGTATTAGCTCCTTCGATCATGACCACCTGCTCTTTGTCGAAACCCGCATCGCGGTTCATAATATACTGCATCTGCCGGTAGATCACGATCGTGCCGATGATCAAGACAACGGAGGCGGCAAATTGAAATATTACCAGCGTGTTTCGCAGCAGAGAATTTTTACCGCCCGGAATGAACGACCCTTTGAGCACCTGCGCGGGCCGGAAGGCTGATAGATAAAAGGCCGGGTAGATCCCCGCGAAAACGCCGATCGCCAATGCCGCTAGCATCATCAGCGGCGCCAGCCACCATGCACCCCAGGGCATGGAAAGGTTGCGGTTGGCCACGACATTGAAATAGGGTAGCAAAGCCTGCGCTATAAGCAGGCCCAGGATAAAAGACAGCAAGCTGAATACGACGGATTCCGTCAGGAATTGCGCCATCAATCCGCCGCGCGCAGATCCGACCACTTTTCGCAGGCCCACCTCTTTGGCGCGGTTAGCCGATCTGGCTGTCGACAGATTGATGAAATTGATGCAGGCTATTACCAGGATAAAGACCGCTATCGCGCCGAACAGCCATACAAATCGGATATCACCATGCATGAGCCCATCGTCGATATCATAAGAACGCAAGTGAATGTCCCTGACTGGTTGCAGCAGCAGATGATATTTTGCGGCCTCTTTTCTAACGTGTGCTTCCGCCTCCCCTCCTTTGATCGCCAGCGGGATGAGGTATCCGTCCAGCAGGCCTTTCGTCAACTTTTTGCCGAATGCCACCGGGTCTATATCCTTACGGAGCTGCAAATAATCCGTGTAATTCCAGGATTGCCAGTCCGTCTGCTCACCGCTCCAAAGCTCGTGCCCCGTCAGACTCAGGATAAAGTCAGTATTATGCAGATGCGAATTCGGAGGGATGTCTGCCATCACCCCGCTGATACGGTAGGGCGTTCGCTGCTGATTGTTGAGGTATACGACCTTTCCTATCGGATTGATCCCCGGGAAGAACTTGTCGGCCTTACGTTTGGAGATCAGCATGGTTTGCGGCCCGGTCAGTGCCGAGGCGCGACTACCATACACCATCGGGAGTTGGAGCATATCCAATGTCGCCTGATCTGCATATGCGAAGCCCTGCTCGTAAGTGTTCCCCTTTGCATCCGCCGGACGAAATTCGTTGTTGCCTGAGCCCGCAAACAGTGAGTTGGCCAGCCAGCGGCCCGATCGTTCCACTTCGGGGAAACCGTTTTTTATGGCGGCCGCCATCGGCGCAGGACAGTTGGTAGACTTTCCGCTCTTGCCGTTCTCTTCGGACTCATTGACGATGCGATAAAGCCGGTCTCCGTCGGGATACTGGCGATCATAGCTGATCTCATAACGGATGTACAGAGCGATCAGCAGGCATACGGCGATACCGAGCGCGAAACCACCGATCTTGATCGCGGCGTACGACTTTTGTTTCTTCAGCTGGCGGAGCGCGATCTTGAGATAAATGTGGAACATAGAGGGAATTTAGGAATAAAAGACGGTACGCTCCCTCCAGCGACGTGCCAATTTGCAGTTGTTTGATGACCAATGACTTGGGTACTCGGCGATTGTGCGGAAGCGATACAGTCTGCGTTCGGTATCAGACAGGGATATCAAATTTTTCCAAAAAAGAAAGGGTTCCGACATTCGTTGAAACCCTTGTTTTGTTATCTGAGCGGAAGACGAGGTTCGAACCCGCGACCTACAGCTTGGGAAGCTGTCGCTCTACCAACTGAGCTACTTCCGCGTATCCGAAAAAATTTCTCCGGATTGCAAATGTAAGGGCTGGGCGCAAAACCCGGAAATAATTTTAGTTTTATTGAGCCACCGTTGGTTTGAGGTAGCGTCCGCCGAGCCAGCTGTCCTTCACAGGGATCAACCATTTTGTCGCCAGCTCGTCTTTGGTCTGCACCGTGTTGTTGAAATAGAGGCTGTCCGGGCTGATCAGGCCATTCTCCAGCGCATAGGGCAGCTGGGACATCGGCACCATCTGGGTCTTGCCCTTTACCTGGAAGGCGAGGGTCAGCCGGTCGAACAGCTGGACCTGGAATTTTTGTTCGATCTCTTTGATCAGCCTGACGCTACTGTCGGTGCTGCACCCGCTGACGCCGGTCGCGTTCTCGTCGGCCATCAGGACGATGAACTGTCCATAGAACAGGTTGGCATATCCCTTCACAGGGGTGCCGTGTGACTTCCAGTCCTGGACAAATTCTTCCAGCATTTTTTCTATTTGTAGCGCCTCAGACAGGAAGAAAAGCCGGTGAGCCTGGTAGACCCAGACCCTGGAGTCGCCGGCAAAGTCGGCAGGGAGAAGCTCATTATGGTGTGCGTTCATAATCTAATAATTTGAGCCCGATCCAACCGGGCGAACTGCAAAGTTAAACCATTGAGCCGGCAATTAGTTCTGCAATATCCATTACTTTAACACTGTCTTCTTTTTCAGCGTGTTTGACGCCGTCGGTCAGCATAGTATTGCAGAAGGGACAGGCGGCCGCTACTATCGCTGCACCGGTCTCAACAGCCTCATCGGTTCGCTCGAAATTGACGCGCGTCGTTCCCTTCTCCTCTTCCTTGAACATCTGCGCCCCGCCGGCCCCACAGCAGAGACCCTTGCTGCGGCAGCGTTTCATCTCTACCAGCTCGGCGTCCAGGATCTCCAGCACTTTCCGCGGCGCCTCATAGATGTTGTTGGCCCGGCCCAGGTAGCAGCTGTCGTGATAAGTGATCCGTTTTCCCTTAAAAGGGCCCCCTTCCTTCAGGACGATCTTGCCGCCGTCGATCAGCTGCTGCAATAGCACCGTATGATGGATCACTTCGTAATTCCCGCCCAGTTCGGAATATTCATTCCGGAGGATGTTAAAACAATGGGGGCAGGTGGTGACGATCTTCTTCACGCCATAATTATTCAGCAGCTGGATATTCTGATAGGCGGCCATCTG
>Ga0105239_10000676_pt1 | contig 48590 bp, 41 predicted proteins | sample KBSC44metaG_FD_92761 | JGI IMG/M metagenome (GOLD analysis project Ga0105239, IMG submission 92761) | Corn rhizosphere microbial communities from Kellogg Biological Station, Michigan, USA - KBS C4-4 metaG | ecosystem: Host-associated > Plants > Roots > Rhizosphere > Soil | place: Michigan, USA...
CAACGGATTGCCAGCCTTGCGCTTGAATTCTCATCCCTGTGCGCGCATCAAGCAGCGCCCAGATTTAAATCAAAGGTACACTATGATCAATTCAGGCGAAAGATGTCAGGAGGGAAGGAAGGAAGGACGCGTTGCTGAGGTCACAAGGAATCTAAAAAAAAACAACTTGGAAGATATCAAGGACTGTAACTGGTATAGGAACTGAGGTCCAGAATTTTTGATTTCTCATAAGACTTATACAGTACTCTACATTTCGGCTCTCCTTAAAGATAACTCCGTGAACGTCGCGCATGGAAACCGTTCATAAATAACACAAATACCGAGAAGGCCACGCCAGAGAAAATACAATGCAAAATGGCAATGGTACAATTCCATCCTTTTCACCTGGGCCTTGAAACTCCTCAGTTCCTAATTCATTCATTTACCATCTGATAATCTTGCCAGCAAACCACCTGGATATCTATCTAGGTACCTGGTCAAGCATTGCCATGCCAAGCAGCAGATCGAAGCGTAGCACCGTAGATATCTGTTCGTACAAAGGGAGAAATCCCAACGCCACTGGTTGATCTCAAGAATCTCGAATATCTGCCACCATCCTCGAGGGCCGGAACATGACCATCACGGTGATGATAATGGTGGACATGCGGAAAACCAGGTTCAAAAGCACCATAAGCCGGATTATTCGAACCTCTTGAGGTGGACGCCGTGGAAGAATATAGCTGATCGACAAATCCGGGGAGACCCCCGTCTCTATTCTTCCTTCCGATCCTCTCGCGGAACAGAACCTGCTCCCCTTCGCGTTCACGATTATCTATTGTTCTCCGGCGACGCAGATAGCTCACCCAGCCAACTGTGAGAACAAGAGTCAGTACACCGCTTACGGTCCAGTAAATCCAGAACGGCTGTTTGACTATGATTGGGTGGTTGGATCCCACTCCGTCACCAGATATTGGAAAGTTGAAGATCGGGGTATCGAAGAATGAAGCGACAAATGTGCCAGGCAGGAATAGTAGGGACACGAATGCGATGGTCATCATAGAGGTATTAGTATTCTTACCCTGTCTTGCTAATTCGTTATTGAAGTCGGCGATCGCGAGACTTGCACGTGAATCTCTCTGTGTCGTCAATTGGAAGACAGATGTCATGGCATTATGGAGCCTTTCATTCAACGAATCCGCATCGAACAAGTGTACGAATGTGTAGTCCCATATAACATCCATAAATGCATCGAGCTCTTCGCATTCCCTTGTGGGATGGTCGTAGTTATTGGTACCATTTGTCATATTTGATGAAGAGGAAGATAACTCAAGACTCTGTCGATATTTTGCATTACACCTAGAGATGAACTTGATCTGCTGCTGGAACGTCCGAAGTCGGAAGCGAATATTAGTTAACTTTCCCGCCAAAAGATTAAAACCTTCGACAGCATGGTCATGATTTTCTCCAACCCCAGTACCTGGAACCATGCGGTCAAGAACCCAGTTCCATGTTGCAAATCCAATGTCTTGTTCAAGTGCCAAGGTCTCTCGATTCATGTCGTCAAGCATTTCAAAAGTGAAAGCAAGAGAGACCTTAGTTTTAATATATCCCAGGAGCATAGGATGGCCGAGGTGGGTCTGTAATCTTAATAAATTTTCTAGAACGTCTTCTCTTCTTTCATCGCCGTCTCCTTCCCTATGGAACATCACGGCTGCTGTATGTCTCAAAGTCGGGCAGTATGACCAAGTGATTGTCCAACTTGTACCACTGCAATAATACTTCGTACATGCAGCCGAATTAACCAGAGTTGCATTTTTGCAAGTTTTCGATGTCGATGACGCAGGAACACATAAAAAGGTGATATGAGCCTTGATATATGCCCCAAATGCGGCGAGGGGCAGTCCGAGTCCGCTGAATATATCTTTTATGAAGTCCACTTGTTGTATTCGTTCACAAGTCTGAGGTCGGCCGACGTCAAGCGACTTCTGGGGACGAGCTAAAGAGAGTGAAGGGGTCTTCTTTATAGTGGATTGATTGTGTGTTTGGATTAACAGAATCTTCATAGTAGGGTCACTTGGGTGAACTTTCTGAGTTCCAGGTTCTCGAAGCCATTGGACGATATCCTGAGCAGAGGTGGAGCTCACAGGGGACGTAATAATTGAGTTAGACGAGGTATCACTCTTTGTTTCCTCTAGTGGGCGTGGAAGTTCGAATGTTTCTAATCGATGGTGACCATTATAACGTTCAAAGTCGGAAGGGGTAAAGATAAGGCTGTCTAGGCTGTGTGGTGGCATAATATTCTGATCCAATCTGACCTTTGGGAAACTGTAGTAAATCTTATGAGGGAAAAGAATTAAAAGTTTCCTCAATTGCAGGAAGGACGGGGGTATATTCATATACTCCCAAAGAAAAGAGTCATTATGATAGTCTTGGGACTCGGAGTATCCTAAATGTCAGGAGGGAGCCTGATCGGCAGACTCCGACCAGCATCATGTAGATCGAGGGTATAAGCACTGGTTAATCGACGAACTTTTTGAATGAGGCGGGTTCGCGAACCCGAACAAGATGGCCATATTTGCCTGGAGGGAGATTATTGTCTGCTTCCAGACTTCCAGTTTCAGCTGGCGGCTATCTCGGTGTGGTGTAGTTGTGCACTAGGCAGGTTTGTGGTGGTCTTTTTGCATGCAAAGTCCTAATGGTCTTTCCGGGGAAGCTTGGACGCTTCTGTGATGGTCCAACCTCGTGGCGTGGGGGAGGAGACACGAAGCAAATGTAGAGATCACAACGTTTGCCTATTCTCAAGGGAAAGAGTCATCTGAAGCGTTCGGGGGGAGGTACGGAAGCTGCGACTTGAGCAAACGGTGTCGGCCTGATTGGCTGCAGATCAACCTCCAAACTAGCTTGGCGTGGGATGCCAGTTTGGAAGGGACGTCGAGAAGGCAGGAGCCAGTATCTGAGCATGGATCTGAGTTGGTTCTACAAAAGTGACATCCTTGCCGGCTTGTGGAGGAAGGTCTGGAAGTCTGAAACTAATGGTTAGTAGTAGTAACACCAGGGCGCAAGGCAGCCGCCAGCCTCGCTTATCTTTGATAGTGAGAATTCTGTGATCCAATTCTGTGCGTAAGTCTCATGCGAGATGACGTTGCCCAGCGTAAAACTCAAAATTAGTTAGGTTCAGATTTCGATGCTGACAAAAGTGCTTGTATTACTCACGAAGCTTTGCTGAATTTGGGAGGTGAAGATAAAAACCCTGCGTTATGTGAGGATACAAGATGGCATAGCATTATAGTCCAAATTATGGCAGCGCCTTGAGTATATCTACAATAGTCTTTCCACATCAAATCATTAAAAAAAAGATGATCATATCGTGACCCAACGCTCAAAATGAGGCTATTAACCTCCAATTTTAGAAGAATCGGTGTGATCGACTTTTCCCTGTCCCGGTGACTGGTTCGGTTTCTGTAGGACAGCAAATTAAAGTCAGAACTGCATCATCGAATTGCCATCATTTTGGTAGTGAGAAAGAGAAATATGAATGATGTGGTCAATGCCAATAGCAAGGCCAGCTGTACACAAAGTCTCACTGACATTCCTCGTTATGATGTCACCTAAATTTCCGTACCTTGTGTAGCCACGGGCTTTCTCTTGAACAGCTTCTTCATCCCACCAGAGCTGTATGTAGGCGGATTCGGAGGCTGCCCGTCGACATAATTGGTTGGCTCATCATGATGAGAAGGCCACCCACCTGGAATTCCTTCCATCTCGTTTCGGCCTCTTGCGAGAATATCATCGTTACGCGAATTTATCATAGCTGCTTTTTCCGGATTCTTCGACGGGAATCGTCTGTCGATAGTGGAGCTTAGCGTTCCTCGTAGGGTTTCACCAACGCCCTATAAATTCTCTATCAGTATATCTTCAGTCAATGATGAGCCTTCTCGAGATACTCACGTGGATGCCCTTCGCTGCCGCCTTCAAGTCTCTGATTGTGGATGGATTGTGCCGCAGAGGTTGATCTGTTGTCTGAATCGATGGCGCTCCTGAAGTTGAGGGTGGCGCTCGGCTAGGATAGCTGAAATTCTGTCTGCTTGGACTAACTGGTGGTGTTGTACCTGTATGCCCGTGGAAACCGCCTGGCACATCGACAGGACTTACTGGATCATTATCATAGTATGAATCTCGCGGATACTCCTGGGATTTGCGCATTGCACTTCGAGCGGGCACTGGAGGAGAATCGTTTGAAACAAATCCTCCGCCTGCCACGGGTGTGGGAGCTTGCTGGGTTGTGCTTGTTGATGTTACTGCAGGTTGAGGCGAATGATTCCGTCCTGCAGATCCTGCAGGCATTTCTAACAGAGGAGGTCGGGAAGGTTCGAGTAGAGGAGGTTGTGAGGGTTCCGGTAGAGGAGGCCTTGCGGCCTCGTGTGCAGGGTTCGGTTGTACTTCTTGTGTGACAACTTCCTTCTTGACGTCTTCATTTCTCTTTCCACCTCGTGTAGTCGTGGTTGTGGTTGTAGTGGTTGTGGTTGTAACTACCGTGACCACCTCGCCGGTATCCTCATCGAACACCTCCCCAGTCGAAGGCTTCAGAGCAAGATTTCTGCTTTGATCGATGTTTGCTATCTCGCTGTTCTTCTCGGCTGGTACGATCTCATTAGGAGTGTGGGTGCCCTGGGCACTATTGGCCTCGCTGCTCACGTAGGCAGAGTCGGGTAGATTGGTGGGACGAGGTTCGGGGGTCTTCTCACGTTTCCCAAGTAGACGGCCGAGGCCTCGAGATTTCTTCTTCTCCTCTACAGGCGAGCCGCCAGACATGAATGAGGCAGAGTGGGACATTGTGTTCTGAATGAGTGTTTCATTAATGGCAATGTGGCAAGAAGGATGTCAAGAGTGAGAAAGGTATTTGCGATCTAATAGCCATCTCAGGGCCTCCATTGCTATCCATGGCCATCGTGATCCTGCCCACCATCCAAGGTTTGCGTGATGATATGATGTCACTTCTGCAAGCCACGCAACCTCGCGACCCAAAGAATTGAAACTAATCAGCGAATCGGCGGATTGATCGGAACTGCAAGCCACAATGTGCACAGCCACAGTAGCTGAAGCGCCACAAGGTATGCCATCAACAGCTGGCCAATTCGATTGACTCTTATCGTTTTGTGGGGACAAAATAAAAGCATTGCCCGATTTTTAGTTTGAGACCATGACGATGGTCCCCAATCCCATCAGAGCTAATCTGATGAAGATGGTGATATCAGGCCTCTGCGACGAAGGGTGGTATATGCAGCGTGCAACTCAAACTCGACATCGCATCTGCATTTGATTTCACAAATCAGTGGCCATGTACTCTTCTCCCCTCGGAGACTCCATTTTTCCAGTATTATTGGTGTTGGGTTATCAAAAAGGCTGATCAGGTCACGTAATCCCAACTTGGGTGTAATTGATACCTTCGACCACGACGCAATACTTGGAACAACTTCATCGATCAACACTCGCTGTAGAGATATGGGCAGGAATCCAAGTCTATTCAAGACTTCCAACCAGTGCACTAGTTCAGACAATATAAGCCGAACGATGATTCCCAGTGGTTGGTAATAATCCGCCCACTTCTGAAGTTGAACAAATGGTGCGACATAAGGCCTTGTCTGAGACACAATGAAATGGTTGACGTTGAACAACTCTCCTATGCGTTGCAAAGGCTTCTCAGGATGAACTGAGCCTTGCCGTTTGGTCTTGTTCGCCGAAAAGTCTGCAGCAAAGTAAGGGACAACTGCTCCTGTATCGCTTTTGCAAAGCAATCGCACCGGCGCATACATCTGCTTGGAAGTCGCAATTGACGCTACCACTGCTGACCAGATAAGCACGTGCGGTGCTGTGATGTAATTGAGTAATTGGGGTGTTCCAGCCACCTCAGCCATGGCGATGTTGATGTTGAGGATTCTACCGGTTTTCTCAAATGCTTCTTCAAATGTTATGTCTCCTAAGTTGTCTCTTGCACATTGCCGTAGGACATCAATGTCGAAGAAATGCCTAGTTGCTTGATATCGTTTGTACCGTCTACGAATCGTAGCCAGGAAGGACGACCCCATCCAAGAGCTCAAACGGCTGTTCTTGCGTTGAAGCTGTGCACGGACAAAGGCATCGAGATTTATGCCAGAGCCTCGACAAATTGTGGACAGGCCGAAATCAGTGGTAGTGCAAACCAGAGCAGCAACCAATGCCCCCGATGCCGTGCCGGTGATAATTTGAGGGAGAAGACGTTGTTCGTGAAGTACCTTGACCACCCCAAGATGAGCCATACTGGCCATGGCACCCCCTTGAAGCAATAAGCTCGTGCGTCCAAGGGTTCTCCGCATGTCATGCAATACTTGTCTCTTTTCTTGTACAGGAACAGGAATATTGCCATTGTTTGTTGAGTTGCGGTCAGCTAGGTAAGCGATGGATTGGCGCAACTCAATGATGTAGTCGTGTATCAATCGTTTGGTCTGGATTGGAGACTTTCGATAGAGAGCAGCGGATAATATCCGACACATATTGCGAGAGCTCTGAGCTCGGAGTTGACTGCAGAGCCCCCAATCATCACCGAGTTGGCGACATCTTTCAAGGTCACGTTTAAGCCCGCGGAGGATTTGCCAGTCGTAGGCAGAATGTCGGTCTACGGCGGCCCAGTCATCCACACCATATATGGCATCGTACTCAGACCTCCATTCATACCAATCTCCGTAAGTCGATGGTGGTTTGGCACTCCATCGAGGTTTCTTGGTCCATGGCTCTATCCAGATGACCACAAACAGACAACGGAGAAAGCCTAGCACGGTGGCCAGAATTCTAGACAAAAAGTCCATGATAAACGGATATCATGGATCAACATTGCACGATGTCAGTAGGACCGGATATATCAAGCACAAATAACGTATGATTCGGATGCCTTATTATCTTGAAGACAAATATGACCGTTGAAGTTGTAAACATGTCAGCAAAGAACCAGGTCCATCCCGAGTTTCACATGCTTGCCAAGGAAGGCACAGGTTGAAACTCGGGAGTCCTCAATCCTCGGGCATCAGCTCCAGCAGGTGCAGCCAACAGATGACAGAAGTAAAGGGGTGCAAGGCTCTGGGTTCAGGGTGACTGCCACCCAAGGATGGAGGGCTAGGGGCTGGGGGTACCTAAAGACTGAGCTCGTTGGAATCGTTTAGGCGGGCTTACACCTAAAGTTATTCTGCCAAGAGGTATCCCCAGCTCTAGCCATTCTCTGCCAGTCGGAAACGTCTCATGATATTGAATCGCATCTGCAAAAGTGAGAAGCTCTTCCAAGGGTGCAATCTTCAAGCTCATCTCCAAAGGCACAGGTGCCTGAAGCTTCGCCTGCTGTCATCGAAGCAATATGAAGCTATCAGTTCGCCGACAACGACAGGATCTTGATCTCCTTTCCTCTATCCTCCGCTTCTCCCGCCCTCTCTGTGCATCATGCTCTCACATCCAATTCCACCGCCATGAGCTGCGTCAAAGTCCTTCGGGCCAACGATCCTTCTCAATCCTCAATCGCCCTCCACCCAACTATCCAGGCCACGTTCCCCTGACAAGAGTTGAACGTGTTGGACTGGCTCTCGGCAGTGCCCTTGCATCGTTGATAAATCCCTATCGACATGATATGGTTGCAGCATGCGGAGAGGCCACAGCGCAACCATTTTTTATATCCTGGTTAAAGAATCGCATGCTCTCAGACCCCACTGGTAGACGAATCCTACGAGACCGACCTCGGATCACTTCTAAGACTTTACCTTTGGAGATGCTACGGGCGTTACCAGAAGACAGTGTGGGCAGAACATATGCAGCTTGGCTAGACCGCGAGGGAGTGACCCCAGACACAAGGGACCCAGTACGTTATATTGATGATGAAGAGGAAGCCTACGTGATGCAGAGATATCGAGAGTGCCATGACTTCTACCACGCTGTGACCGGGCTTCCGGTGTGGGCGGAAGGTGAAGTAGGATTGAAAGCCTTTGAATTTGCGAACACAGGACTTCCCATGACTGGGCTAAGTCTAGCAGCCATCGTGCGACTCAAGCCAGCGGAGCGACAAAGAATGTTTCAAATCTTCTTGCCCTGGGCATTTGCAAATGGGTGGAAAAGTAAAGACCTGATCAATGTGTATTGGGAGGAGGAGCTCAAGACCCCCGTTGTAGAGCTGCGACAACGACTTGGAATTGAACCGCCTCCGGATTTGCGAGAGATTCGAAGGAAGTTGAGAGACGAACGCAGAGCAGCCAAAGCTGCACAGGAGGCCACGAGGAATCAAAGCCAGGCAAGTAATTCGCCCGGCGTGTAAACTATATAATGCAAATACGCAGGTGCGAATGGGTATCTTGTACAAATTCGAGAATACTCGGCACAAGGAATAGTGTGCGCGTGTAATCCACATCATGAATCCTTCAGGAGATCATCAAGGTCATCATCATCCCAGCCGCCTCTTCGCACAATCTTGACGCTTTCTAGCGTCTGGCCTGACTGCTTCTCATGTTCTGAGAGACTGGCGAGCATATCCTTGAGTTGGTTTTCGGTAACCTTCTGACGCAGCTGACCAGAGCGAGCGAGGGTTATAAGTCTGTTCTCAACATCGGTGGCTCGTGACTCCTTGACCAGGCGAATTCGGCCCAGTCTATCCTGGGCTTCAGGTTCGAGGATCTGATTGAGGATAGAGGAGCGCGCTTCGGATTCTTGTTTTCTAGGATCCAGTCAATAATTGTATGTTCGGGTGACTTGAGAAGGAGGGTTGCAGTAGACCTTTGTTCATCCTCGTTCCCTCCGTCGGCAGACGGACCACTGCGGCCGCCTCCACCCTGCTGCTTTAACTGAGCTAGGCGGGCAGCTCTAATCTATTTGGATCTGGTGAGCACAAATTATGAAAGAAGGATATGCAGGGGGTAATCACTTGTGCTAACTCATCATCTGCCATGGTCAGTGATTGTGTGTTGGAGGAAGTTCTTGAATAGTTTTCGAGCAGGCGCGGGGCATATGAGTGACCACGTTGGAGTGGACATCACGTGGATTTAGTGTGGCTGTTCTTCAGATGTGGCGTCATGGCTTGACACCAGCAGCCTCCAAGTCAGCGGATAGTAATATCTTCGGATGATGCCAGACGCTGGAAGGAAGGCGAGTGCCCACTGCCCAGTGGCCAGACAGGCACCCACACAAGCCTGTGGGTGATGGTGCCAGAGCGGATGTAAGATGGATAGGCTGTGGTCGCTCCTTGAATGTTCCTCCCAACTCAGTTCTCCACGCCCACGCATGGCTACCCGTTGATCAGCTGGGGGTGGCCCTCACAGTCAATCGTTGGTCCCTCAGGTCAGGCGTCTCTCCTCTTGTTGTTCCTCCTCGTCGTCCACCTTTTCAAATCCACAAAAGGATCTCCGTCTTCCAGTGCCTCAACCACTCATCACTCCAGCACATCCTACATACCTCTCTACCTTACTATCACTCAAGCAAACAATTATTCTCTCCATGTTACTTCAACCTTAGTCTTGTGGCTTCACCCGAGCAGCCACGTCCTATGCTCTATCTCGCGCTTTTGCTCGTCCGAGGATGTGTTGCGCCACCACCGAGTATACGTTGATTGCATTGACACCCGCATAAGCCACGTCGCCGTACTCCGTGCTGCTGCTCTGCATACCCGATTCACCATCAAGTCTGTTGTTTGTCACTTCAAAGACCCGTCGACCCGTCTGTCAGACGCAGACCCTCTCCTACCTCTCAACTTCTCACTTGCTCAGATGCACTCCTGGGTATATCATGGAGCTCTCTTAGGTCCTCATGGTCCCCCCCATTCGCGATCCATCTCGCTCGGGCCTCCTCTTGCTGTCTCCCCACGCGATAATCTCTCCAAGGCCAAATCCACCTCGGCCTTGCGCACGATGGCTACCATATCCGCCGAACCAGAGCATCTGCAATCCGAATCTCAGTCCTCCCAACTTCAGGATGCCTCTCCAGAGACTTCATTTCGCACCATTGTCGATCCGCGCACTGCAAGCACCGATGAACTCTCCAGATCCGACTCTTCCTCCTCTAGACATCCCGATCTCAACAGTGAAGTTGCCACCTTGAGCGACAAACTGATAAAAGCCATCAATCACCAAACAACTCTGGATGATAGCCTCTCACAAGCAAGACAGGAGTTGGAGGCATCAAGGGTAAGAATAGCACAGTTGGAAGCCGAGGCTAAAGCTCACGAGGCCAAAATAACCGGAGGTATTCTGATAACCAAACAATCTGTCGATGAACGAACAAACAAGCTATACGCTGAACTCGCCGAAGCGAAGCGCCAAACAACCCTGGTCCAACAGGAGAAGAAGGGGATTGAGTCCGAGTTAGAGACCTTGACTGCCTCGCTTTTCGACGAGGCAAATAAGATGGTCGCTGCCGCAAATAGGGAACGTGATGCCACGGAGAGGAAGAACCAGCAATTGAGGGATCAGATCATGGATGGTGAGGCCGTAATAGCCTCACAAACTGAGCAACTCTCCGAGTTGAAGTCTCTTATGCAACAAATGGCTCCCAGTCCAGACTATCGCAAAGAACTTGACTCGCCTCGGCTCTCACTTGCTCCCTCAAGCCCTGGTGTACAAAGGGAGGATTCTAATCTAGCCCGTCTACTCGAAGCAATGAATCTCTCGCCAACCACTCTCGAACATGGAGAATTGGTTCCTAGCCCGTCTACTCAACTGACTCATCTAGTCCGCCCGCTATGCCGGACCGACATCCCAGCGTACGAGGACTTCAAAACCCTAATACAAACCTCTCATATCCGTTCTCATAACCCCTCACACGCCCCTTCAAGAGCCGGTTCTGGCTCCTATGCAGGTCTAAATGTTATGGGTCTCGGCTCCTTGAGTAATAGCTCGAGCTCCAATCTATCTCAGATCCCTCAACATCCTACATCTAAACTCGCCAATTCTCCCAATATCCCAGGCTCTTACAGCCCAAACCCAGAGCAGCCCAAGGGTCCTGTTCCCCTTAAAGACAGCAAGTTCTATAAAAGAATTCTGGTTGAAGATATCGAGCCGACTCTTCGCCTGGATCTATCTCCTACTCTATCATGGCTGAATCGTCGAAGTATATTATCTGCCTTTGGTGATTCAACCCTCATTGTGGAACCGATCCCAGAAGCATCGTTGAAACTCTATGGCAAATACACACCTTGCGCATTATGCGGGGAAAACCGGAAAAAAGGTGAAAATGCCCGAACTCATGCCATGCGTGTACGTGAGGGCGAAGGTGCCACAAAATGGTCCATTTGCTGCCTCTGCCTTACAAAGGTCAGGGGCGTTGGTGATCTAGTGGCGTATGTGCGAATGGTTCGAGAGGGCGTTGTTAAGATTGGAGATCAAAAGGATGAAGAGGAGGCCTGGGAAGAATTGGTCCGCTTGAGGGAAAAGCTTTTCTGGGCACGTATGGCGGGAGGTGTTGTCCCGGCGTTTCTTCCCACACCCAAACAAACACCTGTAGACGATCCGGGCGAGAGCGAGAAGGAAAACAGCACTTCTGATTCTCGGCCCACTCAAACTTCCAACGAAGCCACTACACCTCCAGCAAGAACCAGTCAGGAGGGCACAGACTCTGACAAAGAAGAGACTTCTTCCGAAAAAGCAGCACGTTTGCAACTTCAACAAGGCCTTGATGACTCACTAACGACATTTGACAATGCCAGAGACAGGCGCATTAGCACACCCCCGACGACCCCCAGTCCACGGAGGACAAGGGATCCTGGGAACGAGACCAACTCGAAAGAGGGATACTCCTTCCCGAAGATCAATATCCCACGCTTGCCTCCTGGGTTCTGGGACACACAGGTTAATACGCTACACTAGGAGCGTATCGCTCCCTTCAACAAGGTGGTACCTGGGACGGTGAGGTACAAATCAAAGTGAAGATGTTTTTTCGGAGTTTTTGGCATATATTCATGAGCAAAGAGATGTTTTCGACCTCTAGACCAAGACGAAGGCAAAGACGAAGCGGGCTTAATGTATTATATTTTCGATAAGCGTATGGAGAGTCTGGTGACCAGTACAACCATTCCCAGATGCCGCTTACGAGCAACTTGTATATCATATTACATCATTTGAAAGAAGCCTTGCGGTGCAGCGGTGCCTAGTCAGTGTTGTGTTTTCGCCTACCTCTTTTTATGAGTATCTTGTCGACAGCTCAAGCGATTAGTCAACCAAGATCACTTGCACTAGGAACTGTAAAACACCTTGTCAGCCAGTCCACATATGTACGGAGTAAAACCACTTGAACGTATGTACATAGTACGAAGATGCGAGAATTCGTGTCGAAGTCTCTGCCAGGGCTGTACCCTTCCCTGGTCCGGCTAATTCCCCTTCACGGCGATAATGCCGGGAACTTTTGCGACCCACTCTTGAGCTGGGCAGTATGAGTGCGACTGCTGGATCTGCTGGATCCCCTTGTACAAGAAGTTTACCCTCTTGTGTAACTAGCTGTGTAAGTAATACGAAGTCTTTATCCCAGAATGAACCTAAAACCAAAGAAATGCTCCTGTTTCCTTGTTATTCCCCTCGTGAAGTTTTCCAGCAACGCCAATATCCCGCCATATAAATGCGATGCATGCTCGGTGTCTGGCCCCGACGGGTTGTAGTCTACCCATACCTACAGTGCCTGAGATACTAGAGCGCGCTCCTGAGTCACTATGTAGCATGCGGAACACCCCTTGGCTCCTCCGTTGATCAAGGTGGCTGCGTATTCGTTCAGCATGCAGATGCAAGAGGAAACATGCGTGCATGGTGAGTTATCCGCCTCATGTCTCTGCGTGATAGAGGAGGCTGCGAGCTTCACTGTTCAGCTTCAGCTTCAGCTTCGCCCAGTTGTAAGTGCCTCCGCAGGCCACCCATGTTCGGCTTCTCACCCAAGCGGACTGCGGATAGCGACAGGGGAACTAAGTGATTATTACGGCTTTTACCTACCACTAATTGGCAAGGCACACATCCCTCCGTATTCAGATTCGGGTTCGTGTTTCGCATTCGTCAATACCCACATCGGCTATTCGTCTGGATTGGGTCTTTTGAGGCCGGCATGATGAGGAACCATAAGGTTCATGATATCCTGTGCTGTTCTTCTTGCATGTGTTCTGTCTTCTCCTTTCTCTGTCTTGCTTCTTTGCCGTGATTTGACCTCAGCTGCGCCTACATATATCTATACAGGCAGGCGAGCGAGCAGTGATTATTAACTCACTCCTATCGCACCATTTTTGCTATTCCATACAATAAATCGTGGTCCCAATTCCTTTAGAGCCCCCCCTTCTCCGCTGTGAAAAATGGCAGAAAACTCTACGACCACCAAACCAGTCATCGCGATCGTGCCGGGCTCATTCTCAAATGCCTCGTCATACTACGCGCTGATCGACAAGATCCAGGCCCTCGGATTCGAGGCATATGTCAACAACCTCCCCTCGACGATTCGCCATCCACCCGAGGAGCCCGCGAGTCTGGACGACGACACAAGATTTTTCCGAGGTATCTTTGAGAAACTGGCTGACCAGGGCAAGGATATCGTTGTCGCTATGCATTCATATGGTGGGTTGGTGGGCAGCGAGGCTGTGAAAGGAGTCGCGAAAGCCGACCGGCAGGCGGCTGGGAAGCATGGGGGTGTCGTCAAATTGATCTACGTCACGGCTACCGTGCTTCCTGTGGGATGGTCGATGAAGACCGAAAGTGGGGATCCGCCAGCTGGACTGGTGGAGATAGATAAGGTGAGATCGAACCTCCTGCTCGTGAAAGATCTCATTGCGCTGGGTTTATTGGCTTTCATGATGTGCTGACAATTTCGTTTAACTCGCTGGAATAGAATGGGTTCATGAAAATCGTGGGTGTGGACCTGGTTGCCCATGCGGCCTTTTCAGACATGCCATTCGACAAGGCAGTTGACATTGTCAAAGAGATGCCTAGACACTCAGCACTAAGCTTTGCTGGCGAGTTAACGTATCCTGGCTACAAGCACATTCCATCCTCTTACATATTCTGCGAGAAGGATGCTTTGGTTCTGCCGGATTCTCAGCGAAAGTTCATTGAGAGGATAAGCGAGGCAACTGGTAAAGAGGTCGACGTTCATACCCTGAGTTCAGGCCATGCTCCGAATATCAGTGCAACGGAGGAGCTTGCACAAGTTCTCGTTGAGGTCGCACGAGCCGCTGTTTGAACTTGGACTTCGAGACAACAGGGTACAAATCGATCATGTAGGATCACCGTTACGGTCCTGGAAGACTTCAGCCCAGTCAACTTGTTCGAAGTCAGCAATGTCAAAGTTCCCAGAGAGAAATATGTCCGAAACCTCATCGAGGTCCAAAAATGACTCGAAATCAAATCCTCTGCGTGGAGAATAATCAATTCCCTCTCGACTCGAGTTGCTCACTGTCAGGGCTGTGGGTGAACCTAGGTTCGGGTAATCAACCCTCAGTTCATGGCGCTCCTGAGCATCATGTATGGCGCGGTCCGCCTCCTCCAGCTGCAGTGATGGTACATAGTGATTTACTTCGTTCCTGAAGAACGAAAAGATAGATTTTTGGCCAACAGCTGAGATTTCATCTTCGATATGAATCCTTTTACTCCGAACCAGTTCCAAGAAAGAGATAGCGTGATAAGCTTGGGGATACATCTCCTTGAGTCGGATCATTGCTTGCATAGTCCAGTCAATGCCTTGTTCAGCTGTTTCGCGAACAGTAGATGATGGGGACGATAAATCCTTGACATGCTGCATTGCTGCAAATAGCAAAGCAGTCAATCCAATGGGTGGCACGAAACGTAGTAGGTCAGCACGACTTAAGTAGTCGGCAATTTCTGAGATGCGTTTTGCTGCCGTTCTCAGCTCTTGTTGTGAAAAGTCTTGAAGTGCCTTTGCTGCCGAGTCGCCAAGGTGCCTATTTAGCATCTGTGGACGGTGGACCATGCCTAGTACAGTCATGTACAAAAGTTCGAGCACAGCACTATGGATGCCGACTATCGTGCTATTCCGTTGGGGATCCCTGTCGATATCACCATGCAGAGCCGAACATACATCGTCACCCCATTCGCGTAGCTCTTGATCTCTAGCCATGTATTCGGCACTGGAAGATCCAGAAAATTTTGGTATCAGCAACAATTTAGATCTTGAAGTTGTGCTGCGTCGATGACTGCTCAACTCATACTGAGTATGGAGGATTCGACCGATAAGTACGCAAAGTCTGATCTTCTGAAGGCATAGCTCTGCGAGAATTTTGGAGTCCTTGCTATGATTGGGCACATGATATCGCTCCAGTGCTTTGGACAAGGCCTCGCTGTCTAGATCGTCGATCGAAAGTGTAGGAAAATCAATCTCGTCCCACGTAACACTACTTGGTTGCCGTTCGCTGAATGAAATCATTTCATCCCTCATTTTACAGCACCACCACAGTCGACGCCGTAATCTTTGTTGCGTTAGTGGCAGGCCAGCCAGTGCCGAACTGTGAGTGAGACCAATGTCCGTCGCAAATGACAGTGCTATTCTCATCCAGTGCGACCGACGCTTGAGATCATGCGGCCCGTCGTACCAGTAGGTCATCAGCACCAGGACTTGGATCAGAGCCAACGAATCTGTCTCGAGGTCCGAATCATATAAGACCTTGGCGGCACAATTAGAATTCCACTGCTCAAGAAGGGTTCATCAATGCAACAGCTTACTCTGACTTTAAGGAAGAAGATTCTTCGGGCTTCCTCATGCGATTTGAACCCTTGCTTTTCGAGATCTTTCATGTCCGCAAAAGTGGACGCTGCGAACATGACTGCCTGGAAAAGGATCAAGCTCACTGTTTTGGAGCTGTCCTCATTGTAGACTGTTGAAAGAAATACTCCGAGGTCTAAAAGTGGTAAGAAAGGATGAACATAGCAGACGTAAGCACGGAGAAGGCATTCTCTGAATTCCCCTTGTGGGGTTGAAAGCGCGCCTCTCCGATACAAAAGATGCAGCATTTCTGGCTCTACTCCCTGTCGGACTGGTGTGATATATGGTGGTAATCGAGCGCCTCCCTCCGGTAGGGTTATCAGCTGGGGTGGCGACATGAAATTGCTGTCAGTGGTGAAAGGCTCCAGAGGTGGCAGGTTTGTTGCTCCAGAGGATGTAGTTTGTGCCTCAGTGCCCAGATGATGGTTAACCATGGCAGACGTGTGCAGCAGTTCATTGATGGTAGTGTTCTCTTCTAACGGCCGGACTTCAAATGTGAAAACACTCGACAACGGGAGTTTCTGGCCATCCTGGGCGGCCGCTTTCCGACTCTTCCTTGCATGGTTGACTGCGCAAGGAGTGTCCAAACGTAGGCAGCTACTGCAAGGAATACCAGTATTCGAAAAATCACATTTTATTTTCCGTTGGCGACACTGAAGGCAAGCCCGGGGAGCCCGACGCCTTTGCATTGACGGCGTAATTGAAGAGCATGAGTCTCAACGCTCAAAAGAATGCCTTGATATGTTTGCTTGAAGTCAGGTTTGCGCATTGGCAGTCTACCTAACTTGCCAAGGGGGACGAATCCTTGATCCAAGTGAGTCGCAAAACATTAGTTAAGTAATTAATAGCGCCCTAGCGCACGCCTCAAGCAGATAATTAGGCGGCATGGCAGAGCCCTTCGGCTGGTCAACTGGACCCCTGGGCCCTAGCCCTACTTAAAACCCCACTATGTAACTACCAATACAGGTATACGGGATGGAGTAATACTCAAAGAGCCTCCACCAAGAGGGAACCTCGAGAACCTAAGAGATATGATTGCCCAACGAATGATCTTACACTCGAGCCTGAATTCCCTAAGTTTCTCGCTTGGGATATAACTAGAATTCGCTAGTTTAATATCGGGAGCCGCGGATAGAACGCTAAATGCAGCGATATATTTCAGGGCAGATGATTCCCCAGGAGTGCCCAGAGTACCCCAGATCCAAATCCAGTAATTAGCCGATTCGCAGCAGACTTGCCTGGGGTGACTAACCAGAACAGGTGAGTGGCTTCAGCATAACATGGAATACATAAAGGCGTGAGATGTCACTATTCAGCACCAAGGAGCATGAGGATTCTAACTACCCAAAATCGTCTACTGCCGCCGCTATGACAGCCTCGAAGGAGAACCTTGAGGAAAGAGTTCCCCACAAGGAGGTAACCATAGCAGATCCCGAGAAAACCCATGAGGTTGAGTCGAAGGATGTACAGGACGAGCTACAGCATTTTGAAAAGCGCAGGATTGACCTCCGTACAATCTTAGCACTGTGGTATGTATGACAGAGCGCCAAGTTCATCACCCCCGTACTAATGAAAATTTTGTTCTCAAGGCTCTCGCTGTCACATATGAGGCTCTTCTCTTCTCATTTGTCCTTCCTGCTGCCGTTCTTCTCACCATCAACAGAGACATTGGACCTTCAACGCAAATCTCTTGGATTGCCACATCATGGACACTGGCTGGTGCTGTCATGCAGACTATTGCAGGGCGTGTCAGGTTTGTGTGCTCCTCTCAGTAGGAAAAGTGATTCTCGAGAGCGATATTTTGCGATTGGCTAAAGATATCAAGCCGTGCTAACTGGGATGTAGTGACATCTTTGGGAGAAGACACTTCTTCATTATGGGGAATCTAGTGGCTGTGATTGGTGAGTCGATAGGATTTTACTACCTTTTCAGCCGCTGATGACTGCAAAGGCTGTGCGGTGGCTTGCAGGTACGCAGAGGGAATTGGGAGTGCAGTACCGAAGTTGACATATCTCTGACAGAGCGTCATCTGTGAACACAATCATTGGAGGCTCTGTGTTGATGGTAGGCTCCATATTGATAAAGGGGCCCCTAACAACTTTGATTTAACAACTGGCAGGGGGTCGTTGCGGGCCTACAATTTTTTCTTTTGCGGCAGCAGCGGAGGTTGTTCCCAAAAAGCATCGAGGCTTGGTAATGGGGTGCCTCAGCAATGTATCGATTCCCGGATCGACATTCGGATCGGTCATAGGTAAGTCTGAAAAAAATGGCTCAATGGGTATGCGATTACAACATTTGCTGATCGGCAAACTCATTCGATAGCTTACGCTCTGGTCGCCCATCTGTCATGGCGTTGGACATTCTACCTTGGCATCATCATCAACAGCCTTGCGCTCGTGCTGGCAACAGTTTGGTACTGGCCCCCTGATTTTCTAGGACTTCATCCAGAAGGAAAAGGTCGATTTGAACAATTCAAGGAGCTCGATTTTGTAGGCTTGCTTCTTTTCTGGGGAGGCTTGTTGAGCTTTCTGCTTGGGCTATCGTTTGGAGGGAATCCTTACTCATGGCGAAGTGCCACGGTCCTGGTACCTACAATCATCGGAGGTAAAACCTACCTAAGAGCATTGAAATCTCCGCATAAACCTAATCCATGGATTTAGGAATTGTATCACTGGTCGCATTTCCCCTTTGGGAAATTCATGCACCGCGGAACACAGCTAAATTATGTCCACCCGAAGTTGTCAAGAATGTTAGAGGCGTTAGTGTGCCCATGTTGGTAATGTTTGTGTCGGGAATGACCGTAAGTATCTGGATCCACTGGACGGTAACCTTTAATGCTCATCACCTTCCAGCTGATGAGTCTCCAAGTCTTCTGGCCTCAGCGTGAGTACCACTTCTGCCGTGAACCATCCAAAGGTGACGCTATATCAGAAGTACAACTGCTGTTTACAACAGTCCCAAGTGAAATTGGCTGGTACAGTCTGGCATATAATGCGTCCGCAACAGGTATATCTGATGGTATGAACTTTGATCAAATACCCACTAACTTGTCATTTCAGCTGGAGTTGTCGTTTGTGGAAGCGTCTTTGCAATGATTCGAAGGACCAAATACCAATTTGTCAGACCGTATTTATCTCGTTGATGGCGACGGTGAATCAAATACACCCGCGAGAGCAATGGCATTCGTGGCCCTTGCGAGCTTCGCGATTGGCGCATCGCAAACTCTGGCTATTCTCATTGTTGGCCTTGGGGCCCATGATAAACATATCGGTGTAGCTATCGGGTGAGTTCGGGTCTGAGCCGTGAGAGCTCAGTATGGAGGACCATTGAATTAATTGCGTACAGCTTACTCAATTCTCTGCGCTCTACTGGTGGAGCGGTAGGAATTTCAATTTATTCCTCGCTGTGTTCAAACAAGGTTGGGCAAGACCTCATCTCAAATGTCGCTGCAGCCGTCATTCAGGCGGGTCTCCCGGAAGCCTCAGTCGAAGCTTTAATCGGTATGCAACCTTTTCTCGAGTCTCTGCATTTCTGCCTGGGCTAGCAAGCATACGTCCAGAGGCTCTCACATCGGGTTCATCATCCGCAGTCGAGACTGTCCCCGGCATCACTCCTGAGATCAGTGCCACGGGTGTCGAGGCACTGAAAGCTGTCTATTCAAGTGCATTTAGATTGATATACCTAGTTGGCATGGCTTTTGGATTACTAGCCTGCCTAGGAGTTCGCTTTGCCACCGGGGTGGACGAAAAGCTGACGAAGCAGGTTGCTGTTCAACTGGACAGGCCTCATCTTGTAGGCCATGGGAAGAGTGAAGCTAAAGTCTTGGAGCAGAAGGAGTCCGGCTAACCAAGTCATGGAAAGTTGCTTGGCGAATTTGAGGTCAGATTGATAACGTTAGTACCGCAATTGGTGATGCTGATACGGTGGGCACCTGGTGTAAAGGATGTCCAAGGTGCTGGCTCAGAGTGATCTCCGGTAGTGTGAAAAGGGAAACTTGAAAATTGAGAGCCGTGTTGGTTGCAGATCTTCGCGTTCCGTTCAGGGTTTGTGCTCCGGAGCGCGGGCAACATTCGTCCACCCTCTGATCTTTTGGAAGTCCATCACTTGCTTTGAGCCTTCTGGCCCATACCTTCCCTGAAGATCGTTCCAATTCCTACCAACAGCCGTCTCAGGTCTCCAGCGGAAACTATGTTTCATCCTCTCATCGAGTTTGTCTTCCATTGCGTCCGTGATGAATGCCCCAATTGCCGGGATATGGGCAAACCCATGGCCGGAGCCACCGACGCCGAGGACCAACGAAGGATAGTCCGGATGTTTGGAAATTAGAAATGCTCGATTCGGCGTGTCGGCGCACCAGCATATCCTAGCAAAAGAGAACGGCCGATCTGCAAGTTGCGGCATTGTCTCTCTCAAGAATCGCCGCACACGCTCCTCGCTCTCTAGAGGAATCTGGTGGTTGTCAAAGGGTACGCAGTACCGATCGCCGGCGTGGTCTCCTGGCATCCAGTTACAATAGCCAGGATGCTCGTCACAAATCTTCAGGTCATGATTGTCTTCGTCTGGCTCCATAAAGAAACCCAGCTCAATGTTAAACAAAACAGGCAGGTTCTTATACGTCTGAGCCTCCTCGGGTGTCAGCCTGACATGTGCTAGCGTCCAAGCGGTGGGCCGAAGTTGGTATTTCATATCCAGTAGCCTACCAGCGTTGGCACCTGCACAGAGGATTGTGCGGTCGGCGAGGTGTTTGGTGCCGTCGGCTGTAATGGCACCTTTGACGTCTGAGTTTTCGTAGATTAACTCCGTAACGTTACCAGCTCGCGGTCCGGTTATAAGTTTGACTCCAAGCCGTGCTGCTTCCCTTGCAGCACTCTCCATGCTCTTTCGAGCATGCACCCATCCAGCACCGGTCTTCTTCCACCAGCCATCCCAACCTGGAAAATCACCGGTCAAAATGCCTTCAGGCATTGTAGCTCTGAAGTCGTCCTCATTTTTGAGCGGCACCCAGCCATCAGCCTCGCTAGGTCCATCACTGGCATTTAAATGTGCACGGGCGTCCGCTGAAGTAGCAGCGAGGATGCATCCTGTCTCATGAAAGTAGCCCTTAAACACGGGGTCGTTCAGCCATCCCTCTGTCGCTGCCGCTAGCAGTTTCTTTGAGATGTAGACCTCATCCTCGTTATTTCCAGCGAAAGAGCCAAGTTCCAGGATTTTGTTGATGTCGTTGCCTGCAGAAATTGGCGAAGGTACGGGATGGATATCAAGAACAGTGATAGATTTATATCCTCGACGAGCAAGGTGCAGGGCAGTACTACAACCCCATGTGCCAGCACCAACGATGAGAATTCTCGAGTACTTGAACAGAGGGGTCGTCATATCTTTAGTGATACCATCTGGTGGCCTAAAAGTCTGAAAGACGATGACGGGATTTGCACCCGGAGCAAGAGATTGGGCTTCTAGCCTTCAAGCGGAAATATCTGGGTCCTTTCTATGACTGGTGATTCTGATGAAAGCCTGGTGTGTTTATCGGTCTGCTCAGCAATTTGAAGCAGCGTCCTGTTTCTGTTGGAGACTTGAGGTTTAATTATCGGCCCGCTAGCCAAAAAGTGTTCTGTCTGACGAGCTTCTCTCATAAGGTTCCAGACAATTACAAGGCTAAACGCGTGGTCAGACAGGATACATGCTTGGTGGCTCGTAGAAATGCGACGCCAATTCTTCATTTCGAACCATCATACTCCACAGTCATACACTACTAGTAGTAGCTTAATCGTACTGCTACGTTGACATTATGGCATTGGGTTACCCTTTGGACAAACACGCCCGAATAATGCCTTGCACCTAGCGCTATTCTTGACATTCGCGGTCGATCCCATGAGATGCTCAAACTTCTCGTCGGGCACTGACTGACCAACGCCATTCACTTCATCGTTCGGGCTTACATACCCAGTGCCCTCCAGTGGGGTGTAATGATGCATTAGCTCTGGGAGAACAGTGAGACATTTCAGGTTCCCATTCACACATTGACTCATGAGGCCGACATCAAATGCCTCGTCCTGGCCTGCTCCCAAGAAGTGGAGGATTTTCCTCGAACCCTCTCGAGTCACCCCATACCCAAATGTGCAGCCTGCATCTTGGACGACTTGCACTGCGCGATGACCTAGAGGCAGATACTGAGTGAGGAGGTACTTCTTTGACCAGCCCGTGAAAATCTGAACGTCGACAATTGTGTCGTCGGCATAGTCAATATTCCATTCGGCGAGCTCGTCGCCGCAATGTCCCAACCAAAGGACGTCCCATCCGGATCCGAACGGGCTGCTGTCAGTGGCTGGAGCCTGCATGAACTCCCTCACATTATCGGAAACCAGCCTCATTTGAGTCTTGACATTGACGTCCCAGTCGACATCATCTTCGACGATTAATGCGCTGGAGATCCCAGAGGCGATGACGTACTTCAAAAGATCGAGATGCGCTAGCCACGCTCGTGCAGATCCATGTCCTGGATGAATCCCTTGTTGCAAACGAGAATTGCCGATACCCTCAAAAGCGCGGATCAGATCATCTGTGTTATAGGGCTGCTCAGGGATCTCGACGCTGAGTCTTGTCAATTCCGCAGCGGCCAAGAGCCCACGAGTTCGCCAACTCGGCTTTAGAGATACGGCGAGTATCTTCTCAAACTACACGTTCAGAATTCAATGATTAGCTACAGTGTTTCCCAGGTGTGCAACGCCCGAATACTGAGTACGGCGTGCTCGATGCTGCCATACCACGAGAATCTGACTTACACCTAATGTCGAGTTCGCTGCAATTTCCCTAGGTGATGGGTCATGCGGACCAGGATTCAATGGTAGATGAACACTTCTATCTACGGCATTCTGAGGGTAGAAAGCGAGCCAGAATGTTAAGACAATCACTAGAAATGTGGCCGTGAACACTGTTTGGCGAGATATTCTTGGACTCATCGATTTAGGGTTGGATAGAAATGAAGGCACGGTACTAATCGCCCCACATATAATAATAAAGCGCGAAGGCTTAGCTAGTAATAAGACACAATACCAAGGTGACTGGAAACTTTGGCTTTAGATAAGGTTGGTATGAGTGAGAAAGACAGAGTGTGTAAATACTTCGTACAGAGTCCGGAGCACCTCGTCCTGTGCGTCAAGAGTCGAGACTAAGGAGACAGGAATGCGGAATGCGCAATGCAACACATGTTACCTAGCATAATCCCCGATCGCTCCTCCTAGCCTGTCAGGACTCAGCAGTAAAATGGGTCAGGCATCGTGACCGCAGAACCGCATCCGATACATCATACTCCGTACAGCCGTGTCACAACAGTGGCACAGGTAGTTATTGATTTCATGAATATAGAGGATTGGAAGTCGACCGACAGTTAGGTTGCAAATCTCGCTTAAGCCAGTGATCTGCAGGAGGAAGATAAGGAATGCCTTCAACTAATAATACTACTCCGTACGGTTTAAGTAAATTCAAAAGCAATTCTACTTGTTGCGGTGAGGCTGAATGTTTTTCTTGCAGGTTAATAACGCGTTCGACTCTGGAATGCTAACTAGAACTGAGACGCGAATACCGTTTACATTTAGCGATTGGTGGCTGTGTCAAGAAAGAGAGGGGCATCTCACCAAGCTTTGCCACTCAGCCGCTCAGCCTTCTGTGTGCGCTGTACGAGTGCTACATCTAAAAGGACTTGGAATTAGTCTTCTACTGAGCCAAAACTATTCTCGAATGCGTTAAACAAGGAGTGTCTGAACAAGTTTGTTGATGGTCACAACAGGCTGAAATCAACTCCTAAACATATATATGATATGAGAGGCGGAGTAAATCACATATGTACTTCCCGCACCGAGGTCTGGCTGTTGAATGTGAATCTACCCGCCATTTGAAGGTTTTACTCGTAATGGTTCTCGACCTTCAAGCCCTGAAACTCGAACTGAGTCCCCGCCCGTTTATCCAAGACGGTCTTATGGTGGACGTCCTTGACCCTCGCACGCACGTATTCCGTTCCAGTCGGGACCGGCTTACTGAGATCCTTGTCTTCTTCGCTGATCAAACCAAGGCGGTCGAGGAGTGGTGATGGCACGGTCCTCATGGGTGTGCTCGCTCCAGGGCGACTGAAATAAAGCAAGCCCAGGCGGTTGATGTTGATTTGATCTTTGGGCGGGGTCACAACTCGGTGGATCGTGGATTTGATGAAGCCTGTGGTTCATGGCGGTAGTGTATCAGTCTCAAACTGCTTTATTGAAAACCTGAAGGGCTCGTTTCCACGGAAATCAACTCACCATTTGTCAGGAACGTCAGAGTATCCGCCGCATTGCAGGTAATCCCGCCCTCAACGGGCTTGACATATTTCCACTCGCCTTCAGGAGTCCGGATTTGCAAGCCCGCCACATGCTGGCTGAACAACAACGTCAGGCTGCCGAAATCGGTATGTCCGCCCTTGGAATAGGCCTGAGCCTTGTCCCATTCCTCCTGGCTGCGGACATTGTAGATCATATATCGGAGATGGTCGTCTGAGAGCTCGTCATACGCGTGCGCGTCCACAAGATAGTTTTCAGGAAGTTCCAGGATGATCGCCATCAAGACAAACAGCTTACGAGCCACTTTCTCGAACACATCGCGGTGGAAGGCCCGAATCTCGTCCCAGTTTTCTTGCACAATTTTATGCTTGGGGACATTTGCGTGTTCGGGAATGTCTTTGTGGATGTTGAGCTGGATTGTTAGATAGTTAGAATGAGTAACCGAAAAAGCTGACGTCCGTCCTCCTGATGTCGAATTCTTTACCTAGGAGATGTGGAATCGGAAATATTTTTGAAAGGAAAATGAACCAGTTAGATACTCACCATTTCAATATTCTCCTTGACGCCGGTATCCCCAATCCATCGTTCATTCTCACGGTATCCGAAATACTCACCTTCAGCAAAGTTACACTTGAAGAACCTCTTCTCTTCGAGAGGCTCTTTGAAAAAGGTATTTCCAATGCTGAATTGGCGTAGTACACGTTCATCATCGAGCCCGGTATTGGTCACGACCCAGAACCCTACCCTCGTCACAGCGTCATAGAGCTGGGCAGCAAGTTCCTGCTTTCCTCCGGGCTCATCGAACCGTGACAAGTCAATCGTCGCTAAGGGTGCCCAATCCAGAGGCTCCTTCGTCTCCTGTGGTCTGCTCCATGGCTTGATCAACAGCTTGGGGCTCTCGGATTGCGTTGTCTCAAGTGCAATTGGTGCCATCCTTGATGAGTTTGATCTATTTAGCTAGGCGCCAATGTTGATGCTGTTATTGTAAGTCAGAGTAATTTCAACGCTTCTAGGTATTTTCTATCAATGATTTTATCATCTTCAGATCCAGATATGAATATCCCATCCGCCGTAAATAATAATCATGGGTAAGAATGAGTACCAAGAAGCGGGGTTGACGGTTCGAACTCGGGTATCGCGGCCTGGGATAGACGAATGAGGTTCCCAATGGGGATACACGACCGACGTCGCCATTGGATGGTATAGACATCGCGTTCCAGGTTCCCAAGCTTTGTGGCTTTCGTATATGGCGTGCTTGTTGCAAGAAAGTGCGTGCTTCGTTCATGACAAGAAAGTAGCCAAGCAGGCTGATATTCAATGGTGGATCAGCATGGTCTATAGCCTTTGTGAATGATATCCCACACTACTACCTGGATATCAGCTCGCCTCGAGTGTAGGTGGATGCACTTGGGCTATGATGGCTAGACAGTTGGTCATCAGCACCGCTCTAATAGCTGGAAGACGTGCGAAATGATGACCTGTTCCTTATCTTTCAGGCCGCTAATGGAGAAGAACAATCAATCTCATGCCCACTATGGCACAGTGGGATGCCGCAATAACCATGGATTTTACAAATCAGGAAAATATCGTTGGAGACAAGGGCTGCACCCCGAAGTGTCGCCATTTTGATTGTTCTTGTCGTGATGGTCAGGGTGTGCACAGAAAGTCGAGAACACCTGCCATCCATGGATGTAGATAGCTGTAATAAATTTGAGAAATTCTGCTCTGTTGGGACAAGCGACCGCCAGGTCAGCAAATTCTGGTCCAAATTCTTCCATCTCTGTTGTCCTGACTGCTGGAGACAGGCAACAATAGGCAAAATCTTGTTTCACGTGGTTCCGTCCCGGTTTGTATATCTCGGTCGGAAATATGGCTGCAGTTAAGGACCCAGTGGGAAAGTTGGCGTACGTTTCCAACGAGGCAGCTGAGGCCATCTCTCCCTCGGACGATGGATGTCCGGTAACAAGTCAGCCACCGGACCCCGAGTTGGAAAAAAGAGTTCTCCGCAAGATAGATCGCTGGTTGGTCGGATTTTATAGCGTGGTTTACATCTTCCGAGTCATCGATTCGGCGAACTATTCCAATGCTGCGATCATCAATCTTGAAAGTGGACATGGAATCAAGAAGCAGCTAGGCTTCACACCTGGACAATGGGCCTGGACACTGTCTATCTTCTCATATTCATACATGATCTTTGAGCCAAGTAACACACTGGCTCTGAAGCTGTTCAAGCCCTCACGATGGATGTTTGTTCTCATCATGGCTTGGGGGATTAGTGCCTGTTCCAGCGCTGCAGTACAGTCGTTCAAGGGGATGATGTGCGTACGCTTCGCCATAGGCATGGCGGAGGCCGGGTTTTACCCAGCCGTTTTATTCCACTGGTCTTTTTTCTACCTCCCTTCAGAACTTCCAAGGAGGATGGCATTGTTTTACTCCGTGGGGCAGCTCTCAAATGCATTGAGTGGGCTTCTCGCGTTTGCAATCGGTTTCATGGATGGATTGGGAGGCCTAGCAGGGTGGAGATGGCTCTTCCTGATTGAAGGACTGCCAGCGATATTGCTTTCGTTCGTTGCCTTTGGACTCCCGGATTATCCAGAGACAGCCAGATTCCTGACCAGCGAGGAGCGGGATTTTCTTGCGAAGCGTCTGGCGGCAACAGCACCAAAAGGTACGAAAGGTCATTGGGACTGGGCAAGCCTTCGAGAATTGTTCAAGAATCCAACTTTGTACACCTTCTCACTGTATTGGATCTGTCACGCCATCGGTGGATTTGGTGTGAATTATGCGCTGCCGACCGTGATTTACCAGCTGGGCTTCACCACAACATCAAAGTCTCAATTGATGAATATCGTGAGTCATGATAAATCGTTGGTCAGTGCCAGAATGCTAACATATTAGGTATAGCCCCGATATGTTTCCTGTTTCCTGTTCTTAAATACAATAGGATATCTCATCTCAAGAGGGCGGGTGAGACCTTGGGTAGCCGCTGCCTACAGTATGAGCAGAACTCCCCCGCATTTTCGAATTGGGAACTGACCTATTGACAGTTGAATCCACCATCATCATCTGTTATATTATCCTCGTCACAGTCGACCAGCCAGTGGTACGATATCTCTCGTTAATTGTGGCAGTTTCGTGTGCGGGGTCGGCCTATCCAGTCATCTGGCCTGAAAGAATTCGAGCACTGGAGGGCACAGTCGCGGCAGGCATTGGTATCGGATTGACGAACGCGTGTGCTCAGTGGAGTGGCATTGTTGGACCTCACGTGTATTCAACCATCTATGGTCCAAGATATCGTGTGTCATATGGAGTCTGTTTGTCCATTCTGGTGGTTGGCATTACCTCCATTTTGACTACATGGTTCCTCGTACGACGCAAAGACCAAAAACGCACCGCACAGACTCAATGTTAGAGATCCGGGTGCTAGGAGTTCAAGGTGAGCACCAGGGTTGGGAATATGACCAAGTAGTTGTTGGTTCCTAAGACAATTGTTCAATAACTTCAAGCTAACACTTTCTGGTTTTGTAATGAGACATAGCGAGGAGAGAAGATACTGAGGTAGCTTCGAAAATACACAGGGGGGTAAAAGGAAAAAGACATGTTATGTTGTAGTCTTACAACCTCTGTAAGATTTCCAATTTCGTGAATGCCGACCTGATGTGCACTGCGGGAGAGCGCAATGTTTGCAAATAGCGCTCCGTGCCCTCACAGGGCTGATCCCTGGGTTACTTGAGGTTGCTTGGGCTGCACGGAAAGATATCTGGCCTGTCAAGTTTCACGAAGGAGTCATCGAAAATAGTCCCAGCAAGTGGTCAATGGCACACCTATTGATTGATGCTTGCCTGCCTTATGAGTATGTACAAACTTTGCTCAGCAACTTGGAGCGTCACCGTCTTCCTTACTCTATCTTCGGTCGGAGGATGGATATAATTCAAAAGTAAAAGCGCGATCAGCTGGCATAAGCTGCTTAATACCCTTCTTTGCCCCATTTGTTGAATTTGTCATGGAGGTCCTGGGACAAGGGTTAGGCTGGCCGGGGTCTGCTGGAAATGGGGTATTACACACCTTGGGCAGGGTGACATTGGGTACAATAACTGTGTTCAATGCGCTGGGAGCATTTTTGGGAGATGCGCTTCGGTCACCCTTGGGGTGGTATTGATATTTGAAATGCTTGGACTCGTCGTCGTGGTCATCATGGTCAACTTGCCAGGGCATGGAGCTGTTGGCAACTGAGACGTCGGCCTCTGAGGAAGCTGAGGTAGGCTTGCGGCCAAAGTAGAAACCAGCGAGGCCGAAGGCACCGGACATAACACCTAGCAGGATCTAAACATAATCAGTCATTGTAGTGAGTGGCACGGAGCTCGACGCGGAGGGGCGCTGTACATAAAGCTCGGGATCTCTTTGGGCTCCTTTCTTGACAAATGAGGTGTCTCTGGCGGATTTTGCAGCTGTGGAAGCTGCTCGGAAAGCAGTTCGAGGAATTAGGGATGCCATGTTGAGGTATTGTTGGGTCGATCGGAGGGGAGAGTGTGGGTTGTAAAGGAATGTCGTTGTGTAGATGGAGGGAGAAAAGCGGCAGCGCAGCTAGAGGTCAAGGTTGGTGGACATGAGGTAAGTGGTGTGAGGTCCGGCTTCACGTGATAAGCTTGGAGAGGGATCATTATCACGTGGTACGAGACAGCTTGAAGATCACGTGAGCTTGCAAGCGCCACGTGACTGCGGATTCATTCTCGGACCTCGGAAACAGGCTCCCTTCTACCCCTTGGCACCCCTTTCTGGTTTCTGGCTTCCAAAGGCTCGTGTCTCAGTGTACTCCGTATGTAGCAATCCAACCTTCAGATGTCTAGACTCCAGATTCTAGACTCTTAGAGTACACTTTCGATTTGCGCTTGGTTTCTTTTCGATCATTTGATTCATTGCCATTGTCATGGCCACTCCTTTCCTTTCTCAATAAACCACCTGTACTCTGTACTTTTCTCCCTTCCAGCTTTGCAGCTCTGCGTTGTTCCGTTCCCCTGCGCCTCGCGACCGATCCAATTGTTTCTCTCTTCGCATCGTTCCTGCGTCGTCGCTGTCCTACATAACGCTACGATATGCGCCTCATGTCGTACTCGTGAGTCGTGACGCCATTGATTGACATACTATATTAAACAACTTGTTTTCGATTCTTCATTTCCGATGTCTGGCCGACCAACTACCGCCCGAAGCGAAATCTCTTCTGCTATTTCTGAGGATGGTTATATTTCCAGACCTCAGTCTGGTGTAACACCTCTACCTGCGTTGCCAAACCCTCCCTCGTCGCAGCATGGATACGCTCACTTACGGGGTGTCACACAGCCCACAAATCGGTCTATGAGGAGCAACCCCGCCACAGAGAGCAATGCCGGCTCAAGCCGACCGCAAAGCCCTGTTAGCCAGGCCAGCCGCACACATGTACCTTCCCTGACCGCCTCAGGATTCTTCAAACCTATGAGCTCCCAACGGTTGCAAGCCCAGAGACTTAGGAGACCTCTGGGCGGAAAGCCTGTCCAAGCTCCAACACCCATACCGGATGGAGAGGACGACGAGGACGATACACGCAGTTTAGCCTCGAGCAGACAAGGACCTTTTGTTTCCATGCCTCGAAGCCACCGCCACATCCCGTCGATTGCAACCAGCTACTCTCAATCCGAGGCCCCCGATACGCTTGACGTACACTTCGCAGACTTCGGTTCGCAAAATGAAGGCGATAGTCAACTCGTGGCCTCTGCATCTCCGCGCGAGCTTCAGAAGCCACAGAGACCTTCCCGGCTCAATATATCGAGCACGCTTAAAGCGGGTGATCCGCCTCAGAAATCACCGATGTCATTTCGATCTGGCTTGAGTCTCGGTAGTAAACACCGGCTAGAAACTGGGCATCAGCAGCTTCCCTCAACCACCACATCACCGCAATTCCCACCGGGCTCCAATACCGAGGTGGCCGTCAAAAGTGCTCTCGGCAAAAACTACGAGTATTTCGAGGGCAACACAATATTCTGGTGGGGTGGTCGACTACAAAATGCTCGACACCGGCCAGTCAATGTGGCAACGGGAATCTTCCTTGTTGTGCCCGCAATCTTGTTTTTCGTCTTCTCGTAAGTCCATATGCGTGCAATTGTCTCGTTGCTATCGACTGACCCTGGACAGTGCTTCGTGGTTGTGGCACCATGTTTCTCCCGCCATTCCTATAATTTTCGCTTACCTATTTTTCATTTGTTTCTCATCTTTCGTTCATGCGTCCGTTGTCGACCCCGGGGTAAGAGTCAACCTGGAATTGTTCTCCTCGGCTCCACTGACCCTGTATAGATTTTCCCACGGAATATTCATCCGTTTCCACCGGAGGTTAATCCAGATCCTCTCACGCTAGGTCCACCGACTAATGACTGGGTCATGGTTCGACTGGCGACATCGCAAACGGCTGCGATGGATGTTCCAGTCAAATACTGCAAAACTTGTAACATCTGGCGTCCACCTCGATGCTATCATTGCCGAGTTTGCGACAATTGCGTCGAAACACTAGACCACCACTGTGTATGGGTCAACAATTGTATTGGGAGGCGGAATTATCGCTACTTCTTTACTTTTGTCAGCACTGCAACTCTCATGGGCCTCTACTTAGCGTTTGCTTGTCTAGGCCACTTACTTAGTTACCGCGACAAAGAGGATGTTTCACTCGGAGAGGCAACAAGCCAAAATCGAGTCGCCTGTGCGATGGTTGTGTACGGACTGTTGGGGTTCCTTTATCCGTGCGCGCTCACGGGATATCATTTATTGCTTATGGGCAAGGGCGAAACGACTAGAGAATACCTTGCGTCCCGAAGATTTCCTAAGGCTGAGCGGCACCGGCCTTTCACTCAGGGCAATTTTATCAAGAATTGGGTCACCGTGTTGGGTCGGTCAAGGCCACCGACGTATCTCCATTTCAAGAAGAGCTATCAGCAGGGTGATAGGCGTTTTGGTTCAACCAGGGGTCAGAAACAGGCCAACCTCAATGCCGAAGCACAAGGTGGAGGGATGGAGATGAAGCCAGTGCAGGGAGCAACGAAATCATTTGAAGGTCCTACCGCGAAGAAGTTCCCCAAGCTAGAGACCAATTGAGGAAATGTACGATAGCTGTACTAATGCGTTCACCACCAGATTTTTATTCTATGTAGATATAAGGCTAGGGGTACGGGGGTGCATATATACTTTCTCTCCCTTGGAAGGTGAAACACAGACAGGGGACATTGATCAGGACAGTGTCTGTGTGGTACCAGTTGCCCGGAGAAGAATGTTTGGGATGGGTAATGTTGTTCATGTCTGGGCATGTAAGTGGTTGCAATTGGGCAAGGGAGCCAGGGAGAGGTCGATTGCTGGTGGCCAGCTAAGTAGTTCGCGTTGGTGTTGGCTGTTGTGGTGGTGGCATGTATTAGTGTTGGCCCGCAGTTCATCCATAAACGATAAGATTAAACATTTCCTACGGCCTCATTCCCGTTCTCTCTCCTCCCAGCCTCTTCATCAATCACTACAAAATAACTAGATACCTTAACAACACGCGTTGTCTAACTCGCACCACTCCACCTTCTCATATTCTGCACTTCATCATCCCAATAGCAGCGCGTATCCCTCAGCCTTGACGCGTTCAGTGCCAAGACGCTCCTAGGTGAGCCTTGCACGGGGCTGCCCTCCGCCTCCTTGCCAACGCAAACATGCCGCTGCGACAAACCCTCCTAAACTTCTACAAGTCGCGCTCGACACAGAAAACCACCACCATGGCTGCCTCGACGCGAATCCGACCCTCAGTATCGAGGACAGATAGCTCAACTTCCTCAGACACTGACCCAGACACCATCGTTGTATCCACTCAGCCTCCACGACAACTTCCCACACCCTCTGAAAGTTCCCTCGACGTGTCAGTATTAGATGCACAGGTGGTCAGTATGAAGGAGGTCTCCAAAGGTCACCCACGACGCGTCAGTCGACGATTGGCCATGGCCCAAAGCCAAGACCTTCTCATTGAGAGCACCGAGGATGAATCTCTCAAGACGAGAACTGTCAGTGGGGAGACGCTGGTCAATATGGATAATGCTAGCCAGTTCACCTTGGTGAAAGAAGGAATCGCCGCCTTGGATCTACCGTGGGACATGACCGAAGCCTTCAGCAAGGGGGGCAAGGACGACCTGTTAGCGGTTGTTGGTACCAAGCGGACTTCTAAAATGATAGTAGATGAGGACGATGAATTTGAAGAAGATCGAGAAGAACGCCTTGCGAGAGCTGCAGCGAGGAAGGTCAAAATGGAGGAGAAAAACAAAGTATGGGAAGCACGACGGAAAGCAGCTGAAAAGCAAGCAACTCGGAGATCCTCTCGTATGCCCGTGCTTGAGAAAGCAAGCGAAATCGTCTCCAACATCACCAAGAGCGTACTTGGAAAGAGAAAGGACCGCACAGTACAATCTATGGCAACTGCAGATCCCAAATCCACCAAAGCGGCAGGCGAACCTGACCCAAAAAAGCGACGGGTTAGCCAGGCGCCTACTCCTTCTGAAGAGCCTGTATCGGCACCAAAGGTTCCAGCTCCACGACGTGAGAAGAAATGGCTCACTTCCGGTCTCTACGCAGGTCAACAGCGCACAGTCAGCAGCCAGAAGTCCCGGAAGAGCGGGGCAACAGTTTCGCCCCAAGTTAACAACAGGGTATTACCATTGCCCATGTATGCCGGAGAACGACTCTTGGATCATGGTCGTGACTTCAAACTGCCCTTTGATATCTTTTCTCCCCTCCCCGCTGGCCAACCTAAACCAGATGAATGGAAAAAGGTGAACAAGAATGTTTTTGTCGGCGATGCCGCACAGGCATGGCGAGTCTCCAAATATGAGGAGACATCATTGTGTGTGTGCACACCAGAGACTGGCTGTGACCAGAATTGTATGAACAGATACATGTATTACGAATGTGACAGCCGCAACTGCGGTCTTGCGGAGGAACAGTGTGGAAACCGAAACTTCGAGCTCCTGAAGCAACGAGTCAAAAAGGGCGGCAAATATAACGTCGGCGTCGAGGTGATCAAGACAGAGGATCGAGGTTACGGCGTTCGCAGCAACCGAACATTCGAACCAAATCAGATTATCGTCGAGTATACGGGGGAGATTATCACTCAGGAGGAGTGTGAGCATAGGATGAGGACAATGTATAAGGATAATGAGGTAAGGGGACCGGCTACATGCTATGTCGGCTTGACTAATGTCTACACAGTCTTACTACCTGATGCTTTTCGACCAAAACATGATTATCGACGCAACGCGTGGTTCTATTGCCCGTTTCGTCAACCACTCGTGTGATCCAAACTGCAGAATGGAGAAATGGACAGTCAACGGCAAGCCACGAATGGCGCTTTTTGCCGGAAATCGTGGTATCATGACGGGAGATGAACTTACATATGACTACAACTTTGATCCATATTCCCAAAAGAATGTGCAGGAATGCAGATGCGGCGCAGTCAACTGCCGTGGCTTTCTGGGACCACGACCCAAAGAAGAACGGAAGCAAAAAAGCCCTGAAGAAGATAATAAGAAGCCCAGCAAACTGGCCGGGGCCAAAAGAAAACTCAGCCAGGCAATTGGAGGAGGCGCCAAGCGAGTTACCAAAAAGTTCAAGAAGAACCCGCCGACCGCGAAGGTCTATAAGTCGAATGCTTCAAAGAATGCTAGTCCGATAAAGGTTCGCAAGGTCCGACTGATCAAGAAGGCTTTCTCCCGCAAGGTCAGTGCGACGACAGCAAAGGGGCTTGCTCGTCGTCCATCTAAGCTTAAGAAGCTGGTTGAAACTGCTAAGAGCAAGACCGTAAGTCGCAGCAAGACAACTAGCAATAAACGAGTGGCTTCAGCGTCGTCATCCACATCCTTGATTACGAAGAAGACTTCGACGAAAGCATCGAATGGCACAATTGGCCGGTCCTCGAGTTTTCGAGAGAAGGCATCAGGTGTCAAAACTCGAGTGGTAAGGACTGTTAAGGGCGGTCAAAGCGGCAGGGCACGAAGTATCAGACCTGTAATCGACGACATGGACGAAGCATGAGATTAGCTGGGAGCTGGTTTTGGTGGCAAGGAGGGACTGTATTTGAGCATCGGCGTGCAGTAGCAGAGCAGCATGCTTCATGAACTACAGTCTGGGGCATTTTGAAATTGGGTTTTCCATCATCGAGGGTTTATCGCTGTGGAATGCCGCAACCTTTTTTGGGCGTTGTCGTTATGGGCTGCCATAATTGTTTTTGGTGCCGCGTGGTCAGCTCGCCGAGGCCCAAATCCAAATTATATGAGGCCCGTAATTACATGTGGCGGCAAAGGCGGACATCTCCTATTAGACTCAACATCCATGCGGAGAAGCAGATGATGAAATACAATAAACAGTCTGAGAGGACTGATATTCACAATGATGTTTTTTGAGTCCCCTTTCTTTTCAGTTGCATTTGATTCATCCTGATCCTAAGCCCAGACGTACTAACTCGATCAACCACCAGGATCCATAATGGGTGAAGTTCGCGTCGCAAAATCCTCGCCGTTCGCGAGCATCATCAACAAATACCGACCGAAGCTCGAACCGTATGAAGAATTGTACAAATACTACCACGCCAATGGAGAACTTTCGACACAGGAAAAGGAGACGGCTGCTTCCATCACCGAACATCTGAAGAAATTGTCCTCCGATTTCGACATTCGCACTGGCATCGGTGGACACGGCCAGATCGCCATCTTGGAGAATGGCGAGGGCAAAACCATTCTCCTTCGTGCAGATATTGACGCGTTACCAGTCGCAGAGAAGACAGGCCTGCCGTATGCGAGCAAGAAAACCCAGCTCGACACGGATGGCGTCGTCAAGCCGGTGATGCACGCTTGCGGGCATGACTTTCACATCACATCACTTCTCGCGGCAGCGGAGACACTCATCGCAGCTCGCTCAGAATGGTCGGGGCGGATCGTGTTCCTCTTCCAGCCAGCGGAAGAACGAGGCTGCGGCGCTCAGGCGATGGTGGACGACGGCCTCTACGACAAGGCCAAGCACGCCTGCCCAATCCCAGATGTGGTACTGGGCCAGCACGTCTTCCCCTTGCAAGCAGGGAAGACAGGGCTCAAACCTGGCCCGTTGATGTCAGCGGCAGACAGCTTCAAGATCACGATCTATGGCAGCGGCGGGCACGGGTCGATGCCGCACATGACGATCGACCCAGTCGTGATCGCAAGCCACGTCGTCGTACGTCTACAAACCATCGTGTCGCGGGAAGTCCCCCCAGACGAGATAGCCGTCGTCACCGTCGGCGCCCTCCAAGCGGGAAGCACTGAGAACGTCATCTCCGATGAGGCGGTCATCAAGATCAACATCCGCTCTGTCAGTGCTGAGTGGCGCGACAAGATCCTCGCCTCCGTCCGTCGCATCGTCAAGGCTGAGACACTTGCTGGGAACTCGCCCAAGGAGGCTACCATCGAGCCGACCTCTTCTTTCCCGCTGACCATCAATGACGCAGAGAACGCAGCCATTATCAATAAGTCCTTCTCGGCACACTTCGGTGACGATCACGATCCCGCCATCAAGAATGTGCTAGGTAGTGAGGATTTCGGCATTCTAGGGAGCCACATCAATAAACCGTATTGTTTCTGGTTCTTTGGAGGCCATGAGCGGGCGATGTTCGATGATCTGACGAAGAGCGGGAAGGGCCATACTATCCCTGTAAATCACAGCCCCTTCTTCGCACCAGTTATACAACCCACGTTGACGACCGGCGTAGATGCTTTGGTCGTCGCTGCTTTTACTTACCTGGGAAAAGATAGGAAGTGAACGCCTAGTTAGAATAGTGTTTGTCTACCAAATACCTTTGAGATGAGATATGGAAAAAGTCATCCAGTTTTCTGTAATCATTCCTCTTGGGGATTGAAAGATGCACATATTACTATGGATATATGCCTAAAGTATGTCTTTTCAAGACGACATTCTCCTGACACTTACTCTAGCGCTCCATTCCACCCGATCTTTACCTCACCTCCTTCTATACATCATTCACACATCTATTAGCAATGTTCCAGTCAACAGTGACTCAATACACCATTTGTCAGCAGTAATGTGTACGGTTTGTTTGGCGTGTCTGTGTGCGAAGTAATGCTGGGAAAACTCAATTCCGACATCGGATAGCGCACCTATCATTTCCCCATTCGTGAGCAGCCCTCAAATCAAAGCCGAACACCAACCATAGGAAGACCCAAGCCTCTTCTCTCATATTAATTATCGATCTCCCACCTCCCCCAAAGCGGAGAAAGGCCGTAGCTTGGAGTCATTATCATTGTTTCCCATTCGTATCGACAACCGGTAGACACGGGCCTCTCTCCAAGTGTTTGGTAAGCAGTCCTCCACGAAGGTTCGTTGAAAGTGCTCCTTCGAAAGAGGGTTTGGCCAAGCCAAGTGTGAATACGGTTTATATATGGTCATCAAGAGAGAAAGGGAGAGGCAGAAAACCGTTCCTAAGTGTCAAGATTGATGTGACATGAAATATTCGAGCAAAGTCACGGCGCGACTCAGTTCCATCTCAAGTGTTTTCCAACCAACGGCATCACCGTCACTAGCGACCCGACGAGCACTCACCCACATAACCACAGCCATGGCCAACAAAGACACTCCCATCAAACTCGCCATCCTGGACGACTACGCCTCAATCGCGCAGCAACACTTCTCACCCCTGCAAGTCACGCACCCAGGACTCGAAATCCACAGCTTCCCAGCAACCCTCAACACCACGCTGGAAACCGAGCACGCCGAACTAATCACCCGGCTCCAACCATTCACTGTAATCTCCTCGATGCGGGAACGTACAAAATTCCCGCGCTCAATACTCAGCGCGCTCCCCAACCTCAGACTGCTCATAACGACAGGGATGCGCAACGCCGCGATCGACGTCACAGCCGCCACGGAGCTAGGCATCACGGTGGTCGGCACGACAGGCAAGCGCAACGCGACGCCAGGCTACGACGCGACGAACGAGCAGGCCTGGACGCTGATCCTGGGGCTCGCGAAGGACGTGGTGCGCGGCGACTCGAGCATCACGGCCAGCGCGGACGGTTTGGGTTGGCAGACTGGGCTGGTGAGTTCGCTGGGCGGCAAGACACTCGGCTTGTTGGGCCTAGGCAAGCTCGGCACCCAGGCTGCCGTCACCGGGAAGTTGGGGTTCGGGATGCATGTGCTCGCGTGGAGCAGCAGCCTCACGCAGGAGAAGGCCGACGAGGCGGCGGCCTCGCGCGGGTTGCCGAAGGGGAGTTTCAAGGTCGCATCCTCGAAGGAGGAGCTGTTCCGAGACGCGGACGTCCTGAGCGTGCATTACGTGCTTTCGCCGCGGTCGAGGGGCATCGTCGCCGCCAAGGAGCTCGCGCTGATGAAGCCCTCCGCCATCCTGGTGAATACGTCGCGCGGCCCGTTGGTTGACGAGACGGATCTGATTGCTGCGCTGGAGAGGGGAGGGATCAGGGGCGTCGGGCTCGATGTCTTTGAGACGGAGCCTCTGCCGAAGGATAGTCCCTGGCGGAGGTCGCGTTACTGGGGTCAAGAGGGGCGCAGTCGAGTCTTGCTGTCCCCGCATAATGGGTATGTCGAGGAGGAGACGATGAACTCTTGGTATGTGCAGCAGGCGGAGACGGTGGGCAGTTGGATCGATGGTGGAGAGTTGTTGAGGAAGATTCAGTAGGTAGATGGGATTCTTTACACACCATAAGACGTAGGGAGGAGAATTCCTATGATCAGGATCAAAGTCCAATTTGACAGTGAATGAACTCTTCTAAGTTTGGAATTGGATAACGCTGTGTATGTCCTGTGCCAATAAAATGGCCTTACTATAAAGGTGTGAAGACAATGCAGTGCCTGCCAAAGGCCATATCCTCTATGCGAAAGTCGCGAGCAAGAACCCCATCCTTATCTATGCCTCTAAAACACAGATTGTGTGTCCCAACTATAAACTGTCATCGTTCTTGATCTGGACCTTGATAGCACCGCTCTTTGGGTCGCTAGCCGTCTTGAATGCTTCGACGGCGTCGCTCAAGTTATAACGATGAGTGACCAGCTTGTCGAGGTTGATCACTCCACTCTCTACCAGTCGGATGGCTTTGGGCCAGGTGTTGCAGTATCGGTATTGATACTGCAAGTCAATCTCTTGCGTGCTAAGTCGCATAAACGGGATTTTCATTTCGTTCTTTCCCACACCGATGATGAAGACCTTGCCGCCAAATCTCATGCTCCAGATCGCACTGGCCACGCTAGATTCCACCCCAGTGCATTCCAGAGCCACGCGAGGCCGGATCCCACCCAAAGCTTCAATAATTCCGTCGGCGGTTTCCTCTGCAGATTTTCCCATCGGTACGAGGAATGTCTTAACACGAGGTACTAGAGATTGGGCGAATTTGAGCCGGCCTTGGTCGATATCGGTGATGACTATGGGTGTTGCACCTGCTGCTGCTGCGCAAAGTAAAGTGACCAGACCGATAGGACCTGCACCGGCTATCAGGGTTGGGTCTCCTAGTTTAAGCCCGGCACGCTCAATGCCTGCTAAAGCAACCGACAGAGGTTCTAGGAGACTCCCATCCTCGAAACTCATCTCTCCAATCTTATGGCACCAGGTTGCAGGGTGTTTGACATATCTTCTTAGTAGGCCATCAATGGGAGGGGTACTCAGAAACTCAACGCTCTCGCACCCATTGTATCTTCCTGTCAAGCAAGGCTCACACTTGAAACAGGGGATATTGGGTTCGATGGCAACGCGATCGCCCACCTTTAGGGTGGTGACGGAGGGATGAGTAGACAGTACAACACCGGCAGACTCATGGCCGAGGATATGGTCATCGGTAACTATCATAGGACCTATACATCCTGCGTGCCAGAAGTGAACATCAGAGCCACAAATGCCCGTGGACTTGACTCCGACATAGACCTCTCCCTCTTTCAAGTCATATCCAGCCTGTACCTGTTCTGCGGTCGGGGTCGCTTCGGCAATCCAGAGATCATGTTTTGGATTTGTGAAGACACCGATATTCGACTTGAATGGATCGGGAGTCGTGTCGATTGTCTCGATGGTGGTTGGGATCACTTCTGTGGTGGTGGTTGAAGACATGGTGAGGGCGGCTGGTGGGCAGGGAGAATATCGGGCGTTGAATTGGGGCCTCTGGCAGTTGGTTGATAGTGGGGGCTGATGCGGGGTACGAGGGAACCAGGAACCAGGCAACCAGGGCAGTCGCGTCGCCGTCAGTTCAGAGTTGGGAAGGCACGAACCGTGAAACGTGACTTGCTCGATCTCGGTTTCCAAGGCCAAAGGGAAGGAGAGCAAATGGTGATGGCGAGGGAGATGGCTTTGGATTTATCCAGGATTTGGGTATAACATTGCGAACCTGGGCTTGTATCTATATGACTAGTCCTCCGTATATCTTGCCGTACCACGAAGGATATTAGCCAGAGTCGGGCGTGAATGGGAGGCTGTGCTCAAATTTTGCACAACACCACCGGGCCGCCCATCGACTTGCTATCCAGCTCGCCAGGTGGATAGCAGCCATTCACCCCATTGCGAGTACGTCTGTGTTCCCCATCTTGACCATCTTGATCATCTTGATATGCAACTCCCCACTCATTCCTCCCACAATCCCCACCAATATTGGCAACCAGGACAAGGAAGACCCTTCGGGAGTGGAGGTAACTCTGTTGCCCACCGGAGATTTCCCCCATTCCAAACTTCGCCTTCATTTCTGGTCCCCTTTCCGGCGATTCGGCCCAAAGCTCTCCGTGACAAACACGTTCCAGGTAGCAGTGGGAGATACTACCTACGGAGCAGAGGGAGCGATGTTGCGGCTCGGAGAATCAGCAAACTCGGGCCAACTCACGTGGGCATGGGCACTATTGTGCAGGTTCACACCTATTACTTGTATCCTCTCATTTGGATCCGTCTCGAGACGCCTACAATTCCCGAAGCACACAAGAATCCGCTCTTGAGAAGACATCAAAAGATATTTATAGGGAATGGATTGTGGGCGACTTCGATCGATCCCTCTTCGTGAGTACGGGTGCTGAACAACGACTTTGGATTTGGTGAGCCTGAACGTCAAGGCTTTGAAGGGGCGGCTCGAGGAAATCGCCCATCTCACATTCATGCAACAAAATGATGTGCAACTGCGCCCTTATAAATACTCATTTCTGAAGGCTAAGTTCTAGCGAGCGAACTCAATACGATCCAGTATGCAGTCGGCTCCAGACTCCAGATGGGTTCGCCCTTGCATATATTCATCGATTCAAAAATACGCTCCATATTGTACTCGTCACCCATGTGCGAATTTCCAAACAATCACCCGTTAGGACGTCAGCTTCGATATATTGTCAACCACTAGATTTCGACGATGAAACCTCCATTCTAGGCTGCACCCTTTCGATTTCAGCTTGTTTGTACGTTTTAGGCAGCCTGGATATGAAACCCATGTTTGCAGAGCCCCAGCTCGGATAAATTTCTAGTGCTGGCTAGAGGGAACAGCCTGCCGAGCATGTATTCTTTATTACTGACATATTAGGCTGACCATCCAGGTGTCTTTGGGTGAGTCAGCCCAACCTTAATGTTATTCCACTCTGTCGTCTAACTTGATCGAGTACTTTTCACGAATCTTCAAAATGATCTCACCTGGCCATATACTAAACAGGTATGTTGTGCGCATCTATACGTATTCACAACTTTGGTAAATAGTTATTGCGGAGATGGTCCCTGCGCCACTGAAATGGTTGGTCGCTTTTTGAAATCAGGCCTCCTAGACACAGGTTCAAGCTCAACAAGCTCATCCTCAAGCTTTTCTTTGTGATCCTCGTTGAACCGGTGAGTTATAAAAGGCATCAGATGGATCGCGTTGTGAGCATGGTCCACATACTGCGTGCAACATCGTTCTCTACACCAATCTCTGAATATGCGTTCCCTACTCTGGATACCAAGTAGGTATATCATACAGCCATTTGAGCCTAAAGCGAACACTTACCTTGCACAGTCTTGGTCTACGGAGTCCAAGCCGCGGATTCTGTACCAGATACTTATGCTCCACGCTTTGTCGATTGTCCAAATGGAATTGAACTCGCTCGAAAGACCCCTGGCTTATCTAATGTCGAAACTGCTTGGGTTCGTGGCCGGAAAGCCGTTGCTGCTGATGCCTTCGGTGCATACCTCCATCGATTGAACTTAACCAACTTCAACATGGAGAACTACACAGCCTGGCTACAAAAGGATCCTGCTAACAATATGCCAACACTGGGCTTCGCAAACAGCGGTGGTGGTTCTCGTTCTGCTTTTTCCGGAATAGGTGGCTTAAGAGCTTTCGACAGTCAGCTACCCTCTGCAGTTCATGCGAAGACCGGCGGATTACTCCAGAGCCTTACCTACTTCGCTGGCCTCTCGGGAGGATCATGGCCTCCTAGCTCCTATGCACTCCATAATTATCCTGCTATTGATGACCTAGTCAAGACATGGCACGTTGAAATTCCACACTTCGCCGCCACCAACAATAGCGAGTACGCTGCTACGCCCGAGACATACTTCAAGCAGATCTATCCCAAGGCACAAGCAGGATTCAATGTCTCCGTTTCTGATTTCCTGGGCCGAGGCTTCGGTTATCAATTCGTCCCAGGTGAAAATGGTGGTCTGAATGTCACATGGTCTTCCATCGCCGAGCTCAGCAAGTTCAAGAACTTTTCTGGGCCTATGCCCATTCTGCAGGCCAACTCTCTCAACCGATCTTCCTATGTGGAAGAAGGTCTCTATGCTCCTCTGGAAAACTCTACTATCGTATGTTTGACAATCACGTACAAGTCCCTACTGACGGCTACCAGTATGAGTGGAATCCTTTTGAGTTTGGCTCTTGGGATGTTGGCTTTACGCCCACTAGATATGTTGGCTCGGTGCCAAACGCCGAGGGCAAAGCCGAGAAGTGTGTGGAGAATCTTGACTCAGCCAGGTAGGACACTTGCTTTGCATTGTGCGAGCCTGTCTAACGATTCTCAGCTTTGTGATGGGTTCTGCTGCGGCTGCTTGGAACTACTGGTGGATTGCCATTGCTTCGAATGGCACTCTCGGGCAGTTCTCGAAGCGCAGTGATTCGGGAACACCTCTTGACAAACGACAATCCGGTTTTAGTCTCGAAATATTGGAAGGAGTCGATCAAGCTTTCAATCAAACTTTCAACCTGAGCCTATCTCAGATCGCAAATCCATCCGTGCCCAATCCCTTCGGCGGTGCCGACAATATCACCCTTGCTGATGGATCGGAGGCGGGCCAGTCAGTTCCATTCTGGCCACTCATTCAACCAGAGCGTAAACTTGATCTTATGTATGAATTCCGAACAAGGTTCCATTGGTCAGAACTAACTACGCAATAGTATTGCATGGGATGATGATGGAGGAGAAACTCGGCCAAATTACTGGAGCAACGGAACAAATGTCTGGAATACCTATAATCTCGCCAAAGCAGCAGGTCTTCCCTTCCCTGAAGCACCTCCTCCAGAAACATTCCTCGCGCGCAACTACACGCTCAAGCCAACTCTCTTTGGATGTAACAGCAGCTTGACCACGACTGGGGATGCGAGGTCACCAATCGTTCTTTACCTGACTAACGCGCCGTACAGCTGGTATAGCAACTTTTCGTGGTCAGTCGCTAATATGAGCTGGACTGAGTTTCATGGCGTCATGGTGAACAGCTTTGACTTTGTCACTCAAGGCAATGGTACATTGGACTCTGAATGGGCGCAGTGCATCGGTTGTGCTGCAATTGACCGGAGCTTGGAGAGGATGGGCGTGGAGAGAACCGAGCAATGCGAGAGATGCTTTGCTAAGCACTGCTGGGATGGAACTACGTCCGAGCTGTCCAAAGACTTTGTATTGAACCCAACCCTGCAGCTGGATCCTTCTTTGGGGTTTGTGGAATGGAACAAAACGCATCCATTTTCTGGTGGAGGAACTACTGGCTGACTAGGAGTGGATCTTGGATCCTAACAGTATCTGGACTCGGGATATGGGCTGTTGACTCCACAATGTAAGATTTTCTGCGTCTTCCCCTTTACTTGATGTATCTGTGCCTTTCATGCTTCGCTGGATCTCAAGTTTGGTGACACCCAAGAAACAGCACATTAAAGGATCCTCAAAGATGGGAATGCATCATTCCAGACAATTTGAGGCTGTCACAAAATATGTTATCCAATATCTCCAGACAATGATCAATTAAGAGGCGCAGCCCAATGATGAAGGCTCATGATCAATAGCAGTTGCCTGTGCCATGATTGTCGAATCCCTGCAAGAATGTGGCTGAGTCTTTGTGTTGCCTTGTGTCACCAAGATTTGACCGTTGACGAAGGCAATTAGCAAACGGGCGCCACCAGTAGTGGTATAAAATTCATCCTTGTTAACAAAATGCTTGTGCTTATAATGTTTGGATGCATATGCAGCAATGACCCGCCTTGACAAAGGAGCCTAGCACACCATGAACAAAGCATATTTAGCCCCAAGGGACGACAATCCCGCTGCTCACACTGAATCGGCGCATCTTCCCGATGCAGTAGTCAACATGGAGCTTAGATTTCAGTCTGAGTATTGTTCAGTCTCTGGAGGCCCTTTGTGTTTCCTGCAAGCTACAGTCAGGGCCACCGGAAGCCGACAGGTCAGCTTGAATCGCGCTCGCCCAATCATTGAATTCCTCGAAGCTACAGATCACAATGCCCCTAGCGGGTTGCCGCGTCTTTCATTCTTTGACACCACTGAGGGCACAAAGCAGCCAATCTTCTCGTACCAACTAGATGTTTGCCATCAGGAGGACAGGGAAAGGCAGTTGGAGAGCTCAGAAGAGGGTATAAAGTCAGGCGACTTCATCCCACTATCAGAGAAGGGTTATACTTTTACACATTGCATCAACCAGCCATGGGGTTTCCTTATCACCTATTACTTAATCTCGAAAGTTTCCCCCAATCAAAAGTATCGGCTGGGGATTGGAAGTCATAGCGAGGTGTCGGATCCTGGCGGTTGGTATCCAAGGACTGAAAATCGCAGATATCAAGCCGGTACACCTGGAGCTGGATCCTTCTTCGCAAACCATCATCAGACTTGTTGAGTAATGCCGGCAGCAACTGGCAATCACCATGACCAAACAACTTTGATGCTCGCTGGCATTCTGGCGCGCGCATGGTCACAGCTTTTCAGTGTTGCTGATGACTGACATTCGTCATTGGTGACTCCCGGTGGACAATGATAGTCATATCGCTGTGATTAGCAACTTTATATATAAAAAGCAAACAACCACGTTCATCGCTTGAAAGTAAAGCAATCCGAGCGAATCTGTGGGTAATTTTCGCTGCCCAGGCAAATACTGGAAGCACAGGGCAACTACATGCGGCGCCGCTGGGCTCGCGGGCTGTGTGGAGACAATTCAACTTCACAGAGCCTAGAACAAACCCGCTGACCTCCGCTTGCTTTCTCCGCCAACCCCTGCCAAGCGATAGCCTTGCCGAGATATGGCCTAAAACAGCACATCATGTCCTTGGGACCTCGCGATTGGGAGACAGGCATTCACTTCCAAGAGACATGGACTGCACTGCGGCAACCGCCAGATAAGAGCAGCGGATCTAAAAGACGACAATATTTTCGGAAAACCTTCTCCTGAAAGTCCTTCTCTCTAGCACTAGAGCCCATGATATTCGGAATCGGAACAACTATCAAGCGAGACCCTTTCGAGGCAGCGACGCTTGGTCACTGTGCAGGCAGTATGGATTCACGACCACAGAGATGTTCTCGTCAAACAATGTGTGCGCTGCTGTTCTTCTATCCAAACCTCATCGCACAAAACAATTTGTTCGAAATCAAACTCACGCACAAGCACAAGCAAGAAACAGCAAGACTCCCAAGATCACTTGCTCTTTATCCTACAGCCATCTGTAAATATATACAGACCCTCCGCACTGTTTCTTGCGGATACAAGCCTCTCCATTCTCTCGCACAAAAGCCTTCCAATTCGTTCCTCTGCACCAGATCGGCAAACAACAGTCAAGATGTCTGACGAGGAACCTAACAGACTGCCCGTGAATCGACTGGCCGGATACCAAGCCACTGTCCCAAGGCAGAACAGAGCACCGTCTCAGAGGGCCCGGGCGGAGCGACTAGAGTCATTGCGCAATCAACTCAGATTTTCCCACGCGATTGCCGACTCAACTCTCAGGTGGTATCTTACCCGGAACAACTGGGAGGTGAACCGCGCAGCTCAAGCGTTCTGGGAATCGGAAGAAGCAGCAGAACAAGGCCAACCAACTCAAGCACCCGCTCCAGCTCAGAGACGTGCAGACAATCTGGAGCAGAGCAGGATATTCCAGACTATTGACCAAGCACATGCTCACCACACAACCCAGCAGGAAAGATTGTTGGCACTCCGGAATGTACGAACACGATCAGGACGACTCCCTCGCCTTCCCATTCCTCCCCAGCCAGAGCCCATGTCCAACGCATCGACAGCAATCTTGCTACACGACAGGCAGTGGGTCCCGCAGCCTGAGCAAGATGATCTTATGGGGATCATCGCTGCCCAGACCGCGAGACAGCATGACCGACAAACTCTGCAGGACAGGATCGAGCGCACCTTGGCAAGACACAGACTTCGTCCAAGAGGCCGGATGCAGAAGGACGAGCGACTCGCCTTGTTCCTGTCAATCGCTCCCAGTAACAGTTGGCATTCCTGCCGCAAGCTCCTGTCTCGACGTCGCTACGACCTCGCCATGGCCATCGAAGAATGGATGAAGTCCGGCGGCGTTCCCGTTATCGCTGAGCCATTGACAGTCCGCAGGCACGCACCTATTCTCAAATGTGGTGGCATGCGTCCAACCAATGTCAACAACTCAGGGCGTGCTATCAACGGGACTTTCAAGACATTCCCCATGGATCAAAAAACCAAAGGACTGTCGCGAGAGGATCGAGTTGCTGCGCGAAGACATGCCCACCGACGACTCCAGCGGCGCATGAAGTATCCAGCTCTACACCGTGCGGGTGCTTTCCGCAATTATTTCAAAGGCTCTCGTTATGGCTACCTCCTCGATGACCGAGGCGTGAACAACCGCCCCGCCTACGTCGGCAGCCCAGATGCATCAAAGCTGTGGCTTGAGTATGTACGCCGGGGTATTCTTAAGGTTCAGCGCTTCCCAAGCAAGATGCCGGTCCCAGCTGGTCGTGGTAGGAAGGAACTACTCCCTTTCCGATGGCATGATGGTCCTGAAACAATGGAGAGACATGTGGAATTTGACTGGTTCAACTCTGCACACATCTCGCGTCTTAACAAGTGGCGAGCGCACAGACAAGCGAAGATTACCTCCACCATCAAGAGATGCGCCCCATTGCCGTTCAACAAGTACGAGCTCCAATGGATCACTGAGCAAGAGGCCATGCGCATCGAGGAGCAGTTCTACCACGAGGCTGGGCAGGATGCGCTCGACGTTGGCATCACCAATCAAGGCAGATGGGATCGAGCAATGCGGAAATTCTCAGACTTCACGAGATATCCCATCCGACTTTCAGGAACTGAGCTTACCGACCTCACGGAGCGCTTCAACACCACTTTTGCCGGCAAACGCTACTACACCAAGACTATCGTACGCGATAGTGATGGCTTGCGCGATGTCCATACCACAGTCGAAAAGGACATGAAGAAGGTTGGCTTTGTTCCTCGCCCTCCGCGCACACAAACAGTCATCGCTCAGCAGCGTCGCCGGATCAAGACGTCTTCAAAGCATTTCCTCCTCTCAATCAACTCACAGAAAGATGCAGACAAGAATAGGTTCTGCGATGAGTTCACTAGTGAAGAGGATTCGGATTTCGCTGACAAGGAGTGAGTGTTGGACTCAATTTGATTGGAGTCGGTTGAAAATGATGTCAACGAACGGACTGAACCTTGATGGCATATGGCAACTTCATCGTGAAAGGAAAAGAGTCGGGGTGCTTTGGTATTGAAAGCTCAAGGGTTTAGAAAGAGGCTGAAGCTCGCTGTGCTGGGTTGGCGCGCATGTTTAAGAATTGAGAAGAGATTGGATTGTAACACAGAGATGGATATTTGTGGGAGATTGTGTCTTGGGTGTCTTGCGATCGTCGAGAACAACATGTTGACACACAAAAAGAGAAGAATGGTCGTACCGGAAGACCTTAGAATACACCCACAATAATCACAATCCCAAAGTTCATTCCTCGTTCTGATCACTCCTTTGCCCTGACTGTGTAATCAGCATGTGAAGACGTATAGGTTTCACCCGGGACATTTAGTAGATCTGGCTGGAAGGGACCTGTCCTTGAAACTTGAATGAGGTCGTGGAGATGATGACTCGAAGGATTTGGGCTTACTTATTTAATGCCCAGTTTCCAACGTGATGATGTTGGGACGGAGAGGCCGTCGTTGGCTCTGGAGTTCTGACGGATGAATGGCTTGGCGTCGTCAACCATGAGGGCCTTCTCCGACGGAGCACAGGTTTTCCTAGCCCATTTTTGTCTCGCTTCACTGCTGCTTTAGACCTTGAGATAGAGCCAGCTCGTCTCATTTGTATATGTGATTTGCTTCTTCGGGACCGGATATTTATTCCTCAGCACTGTCAGCAAAGGATGCCGCTGGTGAGGACACTTCTTCCCCCCCCTCCCCCCCCAAAACCACTCCTGATGCGCCCGGGTTGTGTTGTCCAATACGAAAACTCCCCCTAATCAGAATCCGAGCTCGAGCTCGAGCTGGGGAATGTTCCACCACGGTCCGGAGTACTCTGCTGGCCACGATAGACGTTCAGAGCCGCCATGGCCACGCAGACCATCTCGTCCAGAGAATCTTGATTCTTCATTGAGAGAGCATCGATCTCGATCTTTCCAGAATAATAGTCGGTCATGACGACGCTGCAGATGCCGTAGTAGGCGTCGGTGGCGTCGTAGCACCTCAGGACCCAGCCGCTGTCCTTGTAGGTGCCGAGGAACTTCCACTCGAGGCCATGGCCCTCCCTCGTCTCCACGTCGGATTCCCACTGCTGGTCCTCAGCGAAGGGCCACAGGTCCCATTTCAGCCATGGGAAGCTGAGCTCCGCGTACTGCTCGTGCAGCTTGAACTTGCACACGCTCCTGGGCTTCTTGCTTCGGCCGTCGTGGTGTTTGATCTTCATCTTCGTGGACCGGAAGGTGCCCTCTTTGGTCACGTTGACCGTGTACAGCGGCTGGGTCCTCGGCGCGCCCGGTGCGACTAGGAAATCCTTCTTGTCGCCTCGGTCCACGATCGTGAGTGTTATTGTGTTCGTGCCAGGGGCGCATAGATGAGCGAACGGACCGTGTCCTCCACCAAAAGCTTCTGGAGCGGCGCGTGCTTGGCTGGGCTGTGGGCTGGGTGGTGGGAGTGGCTGCTGTTGAGCGGCCTGGGTCCCAGCAGCAGCAGGCTGCTGATAGTATTGTGAAGCGGCACCAGGATTTGCGTACCCATAGCCGCCGGGCCCAGCCGGTTGTTGATATTGCTGAGGGGAGGGATTATGCTGACCGTATCCTGGCGGC
>Ga0105239_10000677_pt1 | contig 48572 bp, 37 predicted proteins | sample KBSC44metaG_FD_92761 | JGI IMG/M metagenome (GOLD analysis project Ga0105239, IMG submission 92761) | Corn rhizosphere microbial communities from Kellogg Biological Station, Michigan, USA - KBS C4-4 metaG | ecosystem: Host-associated > Plants > Roots > Rhizosphere > Soil | place: Michigan, USA...
CGGCGCTGCGCCCGCTGTGGCTGCTGCTGCAGCTGGGCTTCCTCGCGCTCGGCGCCTGGTGGCTCGTGACGGGCCGGGCGCCGCCGTGGATGGCCGGCCAGGCCGCGCTGCCGGTCATCGGTTTGCATGGCACGAAGCGCAGCCGGCCTTCGATGCGCGCGCTGCTCGGCGGGCTCGCCTGGGTGGCCTGGCCTTGCGGGGTGTTGCAAGGCGCGTTGCTGCTGGCGGCGCTGGCCGGGGGAGCGTTGGGCGGTGCAGCAGTGATGGCGGCATTCGCCATCGGCTCGATGCCGGCATTGATGCTGGCGCCGTGGGCCTGGTCGCGCTGGCAGGCGTCGCGCAAGGGGACAGCGGGGAGCACCCAGGTGGCGGCCCTGGGCTACCGGATCCGCGGAGCCGGTCTCATCCTGACCACGGGCTGGGCGCTGACGCATGGCCTGTGGCAGCGGCTGGCGGCCTGGTGCCTGGGGTAGGGCCTGCTCACACTACGGGAAGGGGTCGCGAAGGCTCGCCAAAACGGGTCAATCTAGGCGCGGCGCGCCGCCCGCACTGACGTGCGGGCCAGCGATGCAACGACGAGTGGCCCGTTTCGGCGCGCCTTCCCGCAGGGTTGCGGCCAGAAATGGCGCATGCCGCGTTGCAAATCCTCGCCGGGTAGACAACCCGGCTCCGGTTTGCGCCTTGCCTGCGCCATTTCTGGCTGCAACGCGACCCCTTCCCGTAGTGTGAACAGGCCCTGGTTTCAGTCGAAGGCGAACATCGGCGAAAGGCCGGACGCATCAGCGTGCGGTCTGGCAAGGCCGCCACCGCCATCGGCTCCGCGGGGTCGTGCGCGGACCATCATCACCGGCACGGGTGCGCTGCGCGCGACGGCCTGTGCGTCGCTGCCGTGCAGCAGCAGCTTCAGGCCGCTTCGTCCCTCGGTCCCGACCACGATCAGGTCGGCATGCCAGGCGGTGGCGTTGTCGGCAATGGCTTCCGACAGCTGCCTGCCGAAGCCTTCGACGAGCACGGCGTCGACCGGCACACCGGCGGCTGCGATGCGCGACCGATGGCCCTCCAGTAGCCCGCGGCCCGATTCGCGGATCATCCGGAAGACCTCCTCGCTCTGCGCGCCGTAGGTCTCGAAACCCGGCGCGAGCTTCAGTTCGTCGAGCAGATGCAGCAGGCGCAGGCGCGCGCCGCAAATGCGGGCCAGATCGATCGCATGATCGACCGCAGCACGCGAGGCCTCGCCGCGATCGACGGCCACCAGAATGCGCTGAATCATGCTGAGTCTCCCGGAATCGGTGCGATGTGAACAGTCTGGCTCGCCGCGACTCGCGAAGTCTTGACCTGCATCAAATGATCACCAGCTTGAGCATGGGTTGACGAGAGTCCGGCGCGCAGTCGCTTGCGCCACGTCAAAGCAGAGGATCTCCCGTTCGGGTGATCATGGCACCAGCCAATCGCCACGATTGCGAACGGATGTAAGCCTCGACGGAGACGCGCATGACAGACACCGATTCTCTGGGCCCCGCCAGTCCCAGTTCCAGCGATCCACCCTCGCCGCGATTCGGCGCGCTCATTCCCGTCTCCGCTTGTCCCGGCGTGGCACTCGGAGCACGATGAAAGATTTCGAGTCGTCCACCCTGTGGAGCGAGAGCAGCTTTGACCGATACCGGCAAGCGACCGGCCACAGCGGCTTCGCGAGACTGGACGACACGCTGATCTCGACATTCTCCCCCTCGCTCAAGGCCAACCTGCAGGAGGCCGCCGGCGTCGACTATGCAGGGCAGGGAGGTGACGTTCTGGAGGCTGTCGCAGCATGCATTCGCCACGGCGAGTCGGCCATGTTGGTGCTTCGATGCGAACGCCTGGTCTGGCCTGTCACGCTGTTTCCGCACAAAGGCATCTATCACTGTCCTCAGGACCTGACCGTGCAAGCCGCGACGGCCAGTCTCGCAAAAATCAGGATGGATGGGATCGAGCCGTCGATCGTCCCGACACCCGAGGTCGCGATGTATCGCGGTGGCGCGGACCCGAGCGACTACCATGCACTCCAACCGCTGCTATGGGCTCTGAGCTTGTACGGACCACGTCGAGCGTTGCTGACCGAGATTGCCGGCAACGTTGCCTACCGCGCGCTCATCGACGACGGCGTCGTCGAACTGGTCGCCCCCGGTGCTCTCGGGTCCGCTTTGCGCAGGCTCAAGAAGGAAACCGTCTCTCTCAAGACGATGACGACATGGCCGGGAATGACGGTCGAGCGGGCCAGCAGGCTCTTGAACGCGCTCTATCTCGTCTCGGGCTTGATGATGACCCGGTCCGGCAGCGTCACCAGAATTCAACACGGCGTTGTCGGTCGCACGCGCGGCATTTGATCGAGATCAACAACGCCGCAGTTGGAGGCGCTCGAATGCGGTGGGTTTGCCCTTAATCTGTCTGCACGCCTGCCGACACCGGCCCGGCAAGCATCCCACCCTGGCACGCATCACCATGTCGATCGAAACGCGCAGCAGTGCCATCAGCACACGAACCGACACCGGGTCCGGAGGCTTTTTTCGCCATCACGCCTCGCTCGCCCCTGGTGTCCGCCTGTTGCAGCGGATCGGTTGTCCCGCGAAGGCCATGTGGATCGCGTCGATATTCACGATCTCGCTGTCCGCCTCGCTCGTCTTCCTACCGTCCAACGTCCGTGAGCAGCTCATATCCAGCCGCGCCGAACGACTGGGTTGGACCCATGTCGAGCCCGTCCTGGGGTTTCTGGAGGGCGTGCAAGATCGTCGACGTTCAGAAGAAGCCGGTCCGGCCGACCTGCCAGCGGCACAGGAGAAGCCCAAGAGCGCCTTCGTCAAGCGACTCGCAAGGCGCGATGAACTGGGCAAGGCCTTCGATGAAGGCAAGGAGTTCGCGGAGCTGCTCAAAGCGCACGAGGAATTGCCGCAGCTGTCGGCAAGTGCAAACATGGACGCGGCGGCCCAGGCAGGCTCCGCGCTCATCGCCATCGCGCTGAGCTTGCTCAGTCGGATCGCTGACGGATCGCAGCTCGTGCTGGACCCCGATCTCAACGCCCATCACAGGATGAAGCAGGGTGCCGACAATGGTCGTCACCAAATTTCTGAAGAGATTTCGCAAGCCATGCGCCGCCCCCAATAGTGCCGGCGGCCCTGGTGAACGTCGAGATTGAGCTGCCGCTCGCTTCCTCTGCGCCGCCCGTTCGGTTGATCTCGCAGCGGCAACGGGAGCGTGTGCCGCAGGTGAGGCCTCCCAACGGGGTGCCAATGGCGCGCCACGTTCTGCAACGCTGCGCTACCCATCCCGGGGTCACGCCGCAGCGCGACCACGTCCACGACACACTCCGTTCACCGAACGTCACCCAGTGATACGCCCGGTTGATCGGGCCGTCGCAATGCGCGCATAGGCTGTCGGCCTGCCTTCATTGCCAGGATCCGCCATGCAACTCGCTCTCTCAGCCGGTCTCTTCGCCCTCGTCTTCGCCGCCACCCTGCCCTTTGCAACGCACGCCGCGGAAGGCGGCGCCACGCCCGAGCAGGCGGTCGCCATGGTCAAGAGAGGCGTTGCCTTCATCAAGGCAAGCGGCAAGGACAAGGGCTACGCCGCGATCAGCGACAAACAGGGCAGCTTCATCGACCACGACCTGTATCTCGTGGTCTACGGCCTCGACGGCACCGTCCTGGCCCACGGTGCGAACCTGAAGAACGTCGGCAAGAACCTCATCGAGCAGCTCGACGTCGACGGCAAGCCCTTCGTCAAGGAACGTGTCGAACTGGCCAAGACCAAGGCCACGTTCTGGCAGGACTACAAGTTCACGAATCCCGAGAACCGCAAGATCGAGCCGAAGAGCATGTACTGCGAGCGGCTGGAAGAAACCGTTGTCTGCGGCGGCATCTACAAGTAGTTCCTGACCGACCCGATCGACGTGAAACTCCGAGCCAGACTCCTGCTGCCGACGGCCGTCACCTGCGCGTTGCTGCTGGTGGCCATCGCGAGCTCCCTGTGGATGCTCGACCAATTCAAGCGCAGCCACCGCGCCGGCCAGCAGCGGCTCGCGACCGCGCAGGCGATGACCGCGGACAGCCTGAAGCAGCTCAACGCGATCCAGAAGGCCTTGTATCGAACGATGACGCTGATCGCCTCGATGGACGAGGCGGCGGTCGGCTCGTTCCGCGCCGCGCATGCGAAGCAGGTGGCTGCGCTCGCCGATACGGTCGGCCAGTTCGGCCCGGCGCTCACCGGCGATGCCGATGCGACGAAGCGGCTGGCCGACTTCGGCGCGCTGCTGCCGAAGTACCTCGCCGCTTCCGACAACGCCGTCGACATGGGAAGCGGCGACCCGAACATGGGGGTCGCCGCCTTGCAGACCTCGGATGCCGTCTATCGGAAACTCGAATCGGCTCTCGACGGGTGGGGACAGCGCCTCGGGCTGATGGCCGCGGAGGAAGTCACCCGGACCGCCGCGCAGGTCGACCGCAATGGCCTGGCTGTTGCCTGCATCGGGTTCGCCGCGGCAGGCGCGGCCCTGGCCTATGCCTGGTTCAGCATCGTGCGTGTCCATCGGGAGGTCCGCGTGGCGGTGCAGGCCGCCGAGCAGGTCGCACTCGGCCGGCTGAACATCCACATCGACAGCCAGGCCAACGACGAGATCGGCGATCTGGTGCGGGCGCAGAAGGCGATGGCCGACCAGCTGCGGCAGTCGATCCAGTCGGTGCAGTCCGCGACGCAGTGCATCGGCTCGGCGTCGGCCGAGATCGCCAGCGGCAACCTGGATTTGAGCCAGCGCACCGAGCAGACCGCGACCGACTTGCAGCGCGCCGTGCAGTCGGTGACCCGGCTGACGAGCACGGTGCTGCAAGGCGCCGAGTCCGCCCGCGAGGCGGAGCGCCTCGCTCATTCGGCTGCCGGTGTGGCGCAGTCGGGCGGGCGGGTGATGGGCGACCTGGTCGACACCATGGACCAGATCAGTACCGGTGCGCGGCGCATCGAAGACATCGTCGGCCTGATCGAGGACATCGCCTTCCGCACCAACATCCTCGCGCTCAATGCTGCGGTGGAAGCCGCACGCGCCGGAGAGCAGGGCCGGGGCTTCGCGGTCGTGGCCACCGAGGTACGCAGCCTGGCGGCCCGTTCCGCAGCGGCGGCGCGCGAGATCAAGCAGCTCATCGCCGAGAGCGCGCAGCGGGTCGAGGCCGGATCGCAGCTGGTGGGCGATGCCGGGGTGACGATGACCGACATCGTCAGCTCGGCGCTGCGCGTCTCCGAGGTCATTCGCAAGATCAGCGGCGCCGCGTCGGAGCAGGAATCCGGCATCACCGGGATCAGCGACGCGGTGCAGTCGCTCGACAGGATGACGCAGCAGAACGCCGCCATGGTCGAAGAGAGCGCGGCCGCGGCGCAGAGCCTGAAAGACCAGGTCGGCAAGCTGTCGCGGGTCCTCGATAGCTTCGCCGCCTGAGCGGCCGCCATGCTCATGCTCGGCATTCCCCTCGTGATCTTGTCCATCAAGTTGACTTGAAACGAGCCTTGAAGGGTCGATCCAGAGCCTTGGCGTCGCGCTGGCGTGACCTGGGCGCCGGGTTGTGCGTCGCCGGGCTGTTGCTTCCCGAGGCGGTGGCCTACGCCGGCCTGGCCCATGTGCCCGTTGCCCATGCGCTGACGTCTGCCATGATCGGCTTGGGCATTTATGCCCTGTTCGGCGGCAGCCGGTTCGCCATCGTCGCACCCACCTCTTCGACCGCGGCGCTGTCGGCCGCGGCGGTCTTGTCGGTGGCCGGTCCGGGAGGATCGGCCGCACCGGTAGCCTACACCCAGGCCCTGCTCGCCCTGGTGTTGTCAGCCGGCGCCATATTGATGCTGTTGGCGTACACCGGGCGAGGGCAACTGTCCGGGTTTGTGTCGCGTCCGGTGCTGCGGGGCTTTGCTTTCGCGTTGGCCGTCACCATCGCGATCAAGCAAGTGCCTGACGCCTTGGGCTTGCCGCTGCCGACCGCGGCGGGCCCTGATCCGCTGCACGTGCTGCTGTTTGCCGCAAGGCATGTGCAAGCCTGGCACCTGCCCAGCATGACGGTCGCGCTGGCTGCCGCCACTGCGGTGGTGGCACTGCGGCGTTGGCCGCAAGTGCCGGCGTCGATGCTCGTCATCGTGCTCGCCATCGCTGCCGCAAATCTGCTGGATCTGAAACTGCTCGGCGTGGCAGAGGTCGGTGCCTTCGAACGCCCGGCGCTGCACTTGGCATTACCCGATCTGCCGCTCGCCGAATGGCTACGCGTCGGTGAGTTCGCCTTCGGCCTTGTGGTGCTCGTATTCGCAGAATCGTGGGGCAGCATGCGGAGCTTGGCGCTGGTGCATGGTGATTCGTTGGACACCAATAGGGAACTCATGGTGCTGGGAGCATGCAACGTGGGCTCCGCCCTGTTGCAAGGCATGCCTGTGGGAGCCGGTTTCTCGGCGACCTCAGCCAACGCAGCCGCCGGCGCGACGAGCCGCTGGGCTGGTGCGGTGGCACTGGGCGTGATTGCAACTGCACTCGCCATGGCACTGCCCGCCTTGCACCTCCTGCCGCGGCCCGTGCTGGCGGTTGCAGTGATCAGTGCGCTGTGGCATGCCTTGAACCCGCGGCCGCTGCTTCAAGTCTGGCGCATGAATCGCGACCGTGCGCTCATGATCGCGGCCGTCTGCGCCGTGCTCGCGTTCGGCGTCATGTATGGCATGTTGGTCGCCATCGTCCTGTCGGTGCTTGGTGCGCTCGGTCGCTTCAGCCAGGCAGTGGTCCACGAACTGGGAGAGTTGGGCTCATCGCGCAATTTCGTCGTGCTCAGCGAGCACCAAGACGCCGCTGCCGTCCCTGGGCTGTTGATCCTCCGGCCCGAAGAGCCGCTCTTCTTCGCCAGCGCGGACCGAGTGGCGTCCGAGGTCATGAGCAGGGTCGCCAGTCGCGACACCGTGAGGACCGTGATTCTCAGTCTCGAAGAGAGTGCGGACGTCGACAGCACCGCCGTCGAATGCTTGCTCGAACTTGACCGTCGCCTGAGTTCATCGGGGAGGCGCCTGATCCTGTCACGCGTCAAGGAGCCGGTGCGAAGGCTCCTGGTGCGCTGGGATCCGCAGGGCCTCGGCGCCGAAGACCGGATGTTCTGGAGCGTTGCCGACGCCGTCCATGCGCAGACGCCTCGATGAGTCGGAATGCAAGCGCGATCGCGTGCGGACTCGGCCATGCCAAGACCTGAATGTCAAGGAATGTTCAAGCCTCGATGGACTGCTTCGCAACGGACGCTGGACCGCCTGCTCTGCGCATTCCCAACGCGCCATTGACGCAGTGTTACCCGACCGAACAAGCCGTTGACGCTGGGGACAAGGCCCGGATCGATACTCCTTGACAGATCGAATCCCAGCGTCCTTCGATTGAAGGACTTTGCAAGGCTTCCCGAGCATCTCGGGGAGCCTTCTTTTTGAACACGGTCCCCACGGCGTAAGGTCCCAGCAGACGGGCGAGTGAAGCAAATCCGCAACGGCTCGAAGCCGCTCGTTTGATATAGATCAGAACGGAGTCGTTTAGCTGCGGTAATGGCTCAAACCTCGTCACCGGGCGCCGAAAGGCCTTCAAGGCCCATGCGCCTTGTCGAATCTCTCAAAGGGTATCCGTGCCGAAGCCGTCGTGTCCGAAAGGACGAACCGCGGCTGGTCCGAGCAACCCCTGCAATGAGCCGATCGGCTTCAACGTTTCAATGCCACAGGATCCTTCGTGAACTTCCAAAACACAAAGCTCGGCACCAAGCTGATCAGCGCCTTCATCGTCGTCTGCCTTCTGGGCGCGATCGTCAGCGCCGTCGGCATCGGCAATATGGGCCGGATCAACGACGCGGCGGATACGCTCTACAAGAAGGACATGATCGGCCTGTCCCTGGCGAAGGAGGCGAACATCCACCTGCTCTACGTCGGCCGCTCCCTGCGCAACGCATTGCTGGCCAACACAGCCGAGAAACGCGCAAGCGCCCTGGCGAAGAGCGAGAAGGACTTGACCCTGCTGCGAGAGAGCCTCGATCAGGCCAAGCCCCTGTTCTGGTCCGAAAAGGGCAAGGCCGCGTTTGCCCAGCTTGAAAGCGGCTGGCAGGAATACACCCAGGCCGTCAAGAAGCTGCAGACCGACACGGCGTCGGCAAAGCTGGACGACCGCGGCGAAGCGACGAAGTACTTGTTCGGGGATTTTGCGCGGATAGTCGACAAGCTCGACGAGGACATGACCGCGTTGGCCGAAGTGAAGGAGGCCAATGCCAAACGCGCATCCGAATCCAACGCCACGACCTTTCAGATGGCCCGCGACCTGATGCTCGCCCTGGTCGCCGGTGCTGTTCTCCTGGGCATCGGCATCGGGATTTGGATCACGCGCGGCCTAGTGCGCCAACTCGGCGCCGAACCGGCTGTGGCTGCCGAACTGGCGCAAAGCGTTGCGAACGGTGACCTCAGCACGAACATCGCCTTGCGCGCCGGCGACAAGACAAGCGTCATGGCCGCCCTCAAGCAGATGCAAGACAATCTCGCACAAGTAGTCTCGAACGTGCGCAGCAATTCCGAGAGCGTCGCCACAGCATCGGCGCAGATCGCCCAGGGCAATCAGGACCTGAGCCAGCGCACTGAAGAACAGGCCGCTGCGCTCGAAGAGACCGCCGCCTCGATGGAAGAACTCGGCTCCACTGTCAAGGCAAACGCCGACAATGCCGGGCAAGCCAACCAACTCGCGCTGGGCGCCAGCACGGTGGCCGTCAAGGGCAGCGAGGTTGTCGGCCAGGTGGTGGACACCATGAAGGCCATCAACGACAGCTCCAGGAAGATCGCCGACATCATCGGCGTCATCGACGGCATCGCCTTCCAGACCAACATCCTGGCCCTGAACGCGGCGGTGGAAGCGGCGCGTGCCGGTGAGCAGGGCCGCGGCTTCGCTGTCGTGGCCACCGAGGTGCGCCAGCTGGCCGGCCGTTCGGCCGAGGCTGCCAAGGAGATCAAGAGCCTGATCAACGCCAGCGTCGAACAGGTGGAGCAAGGATCGACGCTGGTCGATCAGGCTGGTGCGACGATGATGGAAGTGGTCAGCTCGATCAAACGCGTGACCGACATCATGGGCGAGATCAGTGCGGCCAGTACCGAGCAGAGTGCGGGTGTGTCGCAGGTCGGAGAGGCGGTCAGTCAGATGGACCGGGTCACGCAACAGAACGTGGCGCTGGTCGAAGAAGGTGCAGCCGCGGCGGAAAGTCTGAAGGTGCAAGCGCAGCAACTCGTGCAGGCAGTGGCGGTGTTCAAGCTGTCGCAAGGTGACGTGGCGAATGCTGCTGGTCACAGCGAGTGATCTTCCCCCGCACTCATGGCCGTGCCGCCGCGCGGAAATAGCGAACGTCGCAGCCCGGCGCGCGCAAAGAACGTGACGCGACCCGCTTTTCGGCGATGCCAGTTTGACGATGACCACGGCCGGGCCGGGAACGGTTGACGAACCGACAGTCATCGGAGCAGTGTTGGCTCGGTCAGGCCGGGTCAGCGCCAGGCCGGGGCCGAGGCCGGTCCCTTGGTGAAATCTTGCTGTTTCTCGCGTCGAGTTGCTGAAACGCCTTCGGCGCGAGGTCAGCGGAATAGATAGCCCGAGGGTCTTCCCCGCGTCAGCAAGCGTACTGCTGCCACGCCTGGCGGAAGCAGCAGTGCAAGCGATACGGCACAGACTGCCGCCACGACCGGCGCCAGTAGCAGTGCGAGCGACAAGGCACAGACCAGCTTGACCCAGCCGACAAGAGCCCGTAGAGGCCCGAGGCGAACCTTCGAGCCTGCACCACGCAGCTCCGGGAGGCAGCGTGTCGGGCCGTAGGGGATTTCGATGTTGATGTGTTGCATGGATGCCTCCGATCGATCCGGGCCGACGCGACACCGACATCGATGAAGGCTCCATCTTTTCTCGACCGCGCTGCAGCGGCTTTGATCCAACTCAAAGGTCGGTTGCGTCCGCACGTGAATTTGCCTCCAAGCAGTCAATGACTACGCGCGCGCCGGCCCGGAGCCTCTTGGACGCGGTGGAAGACAAGGCCGCGACAGGTGCGGGCAACGGTAGACTCGAGTGCACCAGAGTCGACGCTGTGACCATACATGGTTCCGCAGCAATGGCCTCACGGTAGCTGGAAATAGGCCATTTCCTTGTTGAGCTGCAAGGCGTTGTGCTTCAACGTGGCTGCCGCCGCGGCAGTCTGTTCCACCAGCGCCGCATTCTGCTGGGTCGAGAAATCAAGATGCTGAACCGATTTCTCCACTTCGTCCAAACCCAGGCGCTGCTCCGCCGAGGCGAGCGAGATGTCGTCCATCAGCGACTTGATGCGGCCCGCGTTGGTGACGATGTCGCGCATGTTCGTGCCTGCTTCGCCAACGATCAGGGCGCCCGATTCCACGCGCTCGACGCTGGATTGGATCAGGCCCTTGATTTCGCGCGCGGCGGTCGCCGTTCGTTGGGCGAGCGATCGCACCTCGGCCGCGACCACGGCGAAGCCGCGCCCCTGCTCGCCGGCGCGGGCCGCCTCGACGGCGGCATTCAGTGCGAGGATGTTGGTCTGGAAGGCGATACCGTCGATGACGCCGATGATCTCCGCGATCCGGCCCGACGCGTCGCGAATGCCGTCCATGGTGGCCACGACGTTGCCGATGATCTCGCCACCGCGGGTCGCGACATCCGCGTTGCCGCCGACGATGGTGGAGGCGCCGGCAGCGGTGTCGGCGGTTTCACGCACCGTTGCCGTGATCTCTTCCATGGCCGCGGAGGCGCGTTGCAGCCGCGATGCCGTTTCTTCGGTCCGGTTCGACAGGTCCATCGATGCCGTTGCAATCTCGGCGCTCGCCACTTCGATCTCGCCGGCGCCTTGCCGCACCTGGCCAACGACTCGACGCAGCGAGTCCAGGGTCTGGGCCAGCGTCGTCATCAATTGCGCGGCCTCGTCGCGACCCCACGGTCGGGGCCTCAGCGTGAGGTTGCCGCGCGCGATCTCGGTCAGCTGGCGTGAGACCTCGGCGATTCCGCCCTGCGTCACGCGGTAGAACGCGACCAGCAGGTACGCGGCGAACGCGACGCCGGCCAGCGAGATGCCGATCTGCAGCCACATGGTTCGGCGCAATCCCGTGACTCGCGTTTCGATCCGCGCTTCGAGTGCTGTCAGGGTCTTCGCGTTCGCACATAGTGCAGCTGGATCGCCCGGTTCGCCAGCGCCAGGTAGCCATCCGCGCTGCCGCCGAGGTCCCCCTTCAACAGCCGCGTCTTGACCCACTCCAGCAGCTCGTCGCTGGCCGCCACCGCCTCCGATCGCTCACCCGCTGGAAGGCCGTTGCCGTGTTGAAGGATCGGCCAAAGCGTTCTTCCTGGCGCGCCACCTCCTTGAAGGAGGCTTCGACCTTCTCCGACGCAGCAGGCAAGTCGGCTGCGCCCGCTGTGGCGGCACGGCGCCGTACCTGAGCTGCCTCGAGCATCGCGATCACCGGGCGGGCATATTCGACGCCGAGACGTTCCTTGGCCGAGAAGTCGATGTTCTCGGTCGCAGTGCTCCACAAGGAACCGCTGAGCAGCAGCATCGGCAGCAGGAATGCGGCAGAAACCCACCCCGACTTGGCGGCGAAGCCGATGACACGGAACATCCTGATGCCGGGCGCCATGAAGCCGTGATGGGCGAAAAATGCGGGTACGTTGCCTGAACGGCTCGCATCGTGATTGCTGGCGATTCGAGCGGGATGTGTTGTCGTGCCTTGCATCGGCATTCTTTCAAGGAGTTTCATGACGTCCGCCCCGCTCAGCGCGTCAAGCTTTCGGATTTGTCGGCCGCGCGTCGAGCGGTGATGTGCAGAAACGGGAGAACCAGTCGGGTGGCAACGCCGCGCACTGCGGGGCGGCCGAGCGCGAAATCCAGCTTTGCTTTACGCTCGAACCGCCCCGCACTGGCCGATCAGCGCGTCAGACGACGCGCACGACGACCATCGTCTGGTTCAGCAACTGGTAGGCGATCTCGCCGAACGTGACCGGACCCTCGATCCCCCCGATCGCCTTGCCTTCGAGTTCGCCGAAGCTGAAGTTGAGGATGCAGTTGCAAGCCATCACCGCACCGCTGTTGTCCAATGCCGCCAGCCGCTGGCGAAATGCGGCGGCGTAGTCCCCGACCGGCTTCGCGAAGCGATAGTCCACGCCCGGGAATACCGGCGCATAGAGAGTTACCTTGCCAGCTGCCGCGTCGACATGCTGCAGCGAGGCATTGACATGGGCGCCGGCAAAATCGCCGACCAGCGGCAGCCTGCCGTGTGCCAGCCCCCGCGCCTCCACATAGCGGGCGAAGTTGACCCTCTCGCCATTCACCCGGCAGTCGCCGACGTCGAATCCGGTCGTATCGAAGTTCAGCAGGTCACCGTCTTCCGGCTCGAACAGGTTGACGATCTCCACGGCGACCGTCTTGTCCGCCGGCAGGTCCACGTAGGCAACCACGGCCCGGTCTTCGTACTTGGTCGCCGTACGGCCATCGTAGACCTTGGGGCTTTGCCTGCCGAGATCGTCGAGATGCACGCCGGCGATCCAGCCTACGGTCGGCTTCAGGAAGGCGCCCTCGAAGTTTGCTGCGTCGGCGGCGAAGCGCCGATGGCATTCCCCGCCGGCAGGGATGATCGTGATCGCGAAGCCGTTGTCCGGTGCATGGCGGGCGATGGCGGCCAGGTCATCGGCGCCGTAACAGGCGACGTTCACCGCGCCCAGCGTTGACAGGTTCGTCGCGAACACTTTGCCCTCGTTCACCACCACGCCGCCGCTCGCGACCATGAAGTAGGGAATCGTGCCGCCGATCCAGTTGCCGGCTGGCAGGAGATCCAATGCCGACTCCGGGCCGGCCAGACTCAGTGGCGTTCCCCTGCGGATCAATTCGGCCGCGGCTTCGATCGAGATCATTTCATTCATGGTGTTGTACCTTCAGAGAGTGCTGAGTTGCTGAACTTCGGCGGGAAGCGATCGCTCCCACTTGGCGAAGAAGGCATGGATTTCGGCCGCCTTCGCATGAGCAGGTTCGGTGCTGCGCTCGAGACGCTTGGTCATCAGCTGGGTTCCGAGATGCTGGGTCTTGATGCGCGACAAGCCACCGGTTGCAAGCCGCTGCCAGCACGGGTGATTGAGAGGGGGGACTGCCATGGAGGGCTCCTTCTTCAGAGAAATCGTGTGGATACCGATCGAGCAGGTACAGACCCGTCGTCACGCATCTATCGACCGGGGAGCGCGTCGATTGATCTCGATCTCGCCGGCCCTTGCGCTAGATCAAAGGACGCTCGAATCCGCCGCCTGTGGCCGCCGTTCGCGCCCCCGCATCGGGTACCCTCAAAGCGACGGCGCCATCGGGCCGGCTATGCCAGCGGCGCTGCAGGGGGATTCGGCGCTGCCCCTGCTCGTGAACTCTCGACCTTCACGTATTCATAGATGCCGGTCGAGCGCAGCCATTCAGCGATGGCGTAGGCCCGTGCCTTGTCCGCGAGCAGCGGGCCGCGGTCTATGCGGCGGCGGGGGGTTTCCCGCGGACCCGGCCCGGCACAGACGACTCTCCACACGATGCTTGCTCCGAACGGAAGACAGGATTTCTGGAGGCCCGGCCGCTCAAGACGATCCCGCCGCGGCCGTAGGCGGCGAATCCGGCAGTTCTCGGCCCGATCGATGCGGATTGCCTCGCGCCGTCGAGCGCAGGCGAATAGACCTGGCGCCCCGAGCGGTGCGGTGAAATCTCCTCATTCGGCCACCCTCCGGCCGAGCAGTGCCAGGGCTTCGTCGAAGCGGAAGTTCGAGACGTGCTCGACCAGGATGGTGCTGCGTTCGCCGAGCAAAGCCCGGAGCGTCACCAGGTTCTCGGCAATGCATGACTCGCAGGCGATATCGCCGGCAATGAGCAGATTCTCGAGCCGTTCGAGGATGGACTCGCAGTCCGGCCGAGTGACGAGTGCCGGCTCGGTCGGCGGTCCCGCACCGACCGGGTCGGAATCCCGTGGCAGTCCGGCGAGCAGGCCTCGCAGTTCAGCCTGCAGGGCCGACCCCAAGGCGCGGCGCGTGTCGCCGTTCGGGCTGGCGGAGCGCAGTTCCCGTTCCAGCGCCGCGCTGGCGCGCTCGGTCCCGGTCGCGCCGATGCTGCCCGAAGAGCCACGCAGCGCGTGGGCGAGATGCGACAACGCGTCCCAGTCGTTCGCCGCCAGGAGCTGAGCGATGCGGTGGGGGTCGTCGACGTGCGTCCGTCGAAACAGCCGCAGCAACGTCGGGCTCACGGCGAGGCTCGACGATCCGCCGCAGCTCGGCCGAGCGGCTGTGCCGGTTGCGCTGAGGATTGTCACGCCAGACCTTGCCTTGCCGCTCAGGTGGCCATCTGCGCCGTGCCGGCGTCGGCAAAGCGGGCCGCGATGTCGGTGAACACGCCATACTGGCGCTCGAAGGCGTCGGTGACATCAGGATCGAAATGCTTGCCGCGGCCCGCGAGGATGATCGAGCGCGCCTTCTCGAAGCTCATCGGTCCCTTGTAGACGCGCGGAGAAATCAGCGCGTCGAAGACATCGGCCAGTGCCATCAGGCGGGCCGAGAGCGGAATCTGGCTGCCGTGCAGGCCATCGGGATATCCGGTGCCGTCCCAGCGTTCATGATGCCAGTGGGCGATTTCCTTCGCCAGCTTGAGGAAGTCGACCTCGCGCTCCGCGTCCTGTTCGGCAAGTTCGATCGCGCGGGCGCCGACCGCGGCGTGTGTTTTCATGATGGTCCACTCTTCGCTGTCCAGCGGACCCGGTTTGAGCAGCACCCGATCCGGAATGCCGACCTTGCCGATGTCGTGCAGCGGTGCCGAGCGCGACAGCAACGTGATATAGCGTTCTGTCAGCGTCGCCTGGTGGCGGGGATGGGATTGCAGGTCCCGCGCAAGCGCGTGGACATAGGCCTGCGTGCGCAGGATGTGATTGCCGGTCTCGGGGTCGCGGGTGTCTGCCAAGTGGGCCAGGGCGCGGATCGTCACCGTCTGCGTCAGTTCGTTTTCCGCTGTCCGGCTTGCAACCTCGGCCTCGAGACTGAGGTTCCGGCTGGCAAGCCTGCTGCGCCAGCGAGCCGCCTCGAGCTGCGCGCGCACCCGGGCCAGCACGATGGCCGGCCGGATCGGCTTGGTGATGTAGTCGGCGGCGCCTTGAGAGAGGCCTCGTTCCTCTTCCCGGGCATCGTCGAGCGACGTCAGGAAGACGACCGGTATCTGCGCCGTTTCGCTGGCCCGGCGCAGGCGGCGCAGCACCTCGAAGCCGTCCATCCCTGGCATCGTCACATCCAGCAGTACCAGATCCGGCGTCGGCCGTCGAGCCGCGTAGCGCAAGGCCGCTTCACCGCTGTTTGCCGCCAGTACCCGGTAGCCTCGCTCGCGCAGGAGGCCCCCTATGGCCGAGAGATTCGTCGGCATGTCGTCGACCACGAGGATCGTGGCCGGCGGGACTGCGGTCGGGGCGGGTTCGAACGCCATGGCGATGTCGGGAGAAGATGCAATGAGCAAGGTAGGGGCTCCGCGATGCAGGCCGATGACTGCGGCGTGTCAGTGGGAAACGTTCGGTAAATGGCGCGCATCGGTTCGCCTCGCGGCACCGAATGGAGCGCATGTCCGGTCAAGCAACTCCTGGCACAGGACCTGTGCGCGCCCGAAGTCGAGCCTGGCGACCGCCTCGGCGATCGGTTGCAGGCTGTCGCCCGGGGCCCTGCCGAAGGATCGCTGCAACTCGTCCATCGATTCGGTGGCGGCCATGTCGGCGTCACGCAGTCGAGCGATCATCGATTGCATCGCCATGCGGAAGCTGGATACGTCGAGTTCGGCTGACGGGAGGGCGGCAGCTTCGGCCTGGCGGTCGCACGCCGCGCCCAGCGCCTGCAGCAATGCCGTCAGCCCCGGCCGGGCCCCTTCGATCGCTGCGCAGGCGCGCGGGATCGCGTCCTGCATGGCTTCGACCGGACCGGCGAGGAGCTTCTCGGCGCGCGCCGCTTCAGCCGACAGCGTGTTCGCACCCAGCGTCGCAGCCAGTCCCTTGAGCGTGTGCAGCAGGTACGACGCGGCCATTCGGTCGCCGCTGGCGCGGTGGGAAAGCAATTGCCGCGGCAGGGTGCAAAGATCCTCGACGAAGCTGCTCAGCATGCGCAGGTACAGCTCCGGTTTGCTGCCAAGCCGACTGACCGCGGAGTCCAGTTCCACCCCCGCGGCGATGGCGGCATCTCGGACGATGGTCAAGGCGCTGGCGGCGACGGGCACCGGCACCGGCGCCGCGGCGGGGATCTCGGGCCAACCGGCCCGCCAGCGGAGCACCCGCACCAGATGGTCGAGGTCGAAGGGTTTGCCGACGTGGTCGTTCATGCCGGCTTCCAGACACGCGGCACGATCCGCCGGCATTGCGTTGGCCGTCATCGCGACGATCGGCAGCGTGGTCTGACCGAGATCCTCCCGGATCAGGCGAGTTGCGGTCAGGCCATCCATCACCGGCATCTGCAGATCCATCAGCACGGCATCGAACGCTGTCTCGTCGCGGCGCAGGCAGTCGATCGCCTGCTGTCCGTGATGGGCGATCTGCACCGTGGCACCTTCACCTTCGAGCAGTTCGCGCGCCACCTGCTGGTTCATCGTGTTGTCTTCCACGATCAGCAGGCGCATGCCGGCCAATCGCGAGCTCGGCAAGGACGATCCGCGGCGCGGCAATTCACCGCGCGCCGGGGCGGAGCGGGCACGATCCACCGCATCGCGCAGCATCAGCGCGGTGACCGGCTGCACCAGGAGCCCGTCCGCGAGTGCGGGGTCGGCGCCGCCGCGCTGCGCCTGCAGATCCCGGTTGTGCGCCGTGATCATCGGGATGATCGAAGCTTTGCCGCGGAGGGCGGGTTCGCGCATGAAATGGCCGAGGCCGGACTCCTCGATTCCGCTCATCTGCCAGTCGACGAGGATGGCCTGATATTTCGAACCATGATGGCTGGTGAGCCATGCCATCGCCTGCTCGCCGCTGCCGGCCGCATCGACGCTCCATCCGAGCGACTCCCCCATGCGCGCCAGCAAGCCACGTGCCGTCGCGTTGTCTTCGACGACCAGGGCCCTCAGCGGTGGCGCCGGCACGCTCCCGGGTTCGACTGGCGCCGGCCTGCCCGCCGGCAGGCGAATGCGAAAGTGGAAGCGGCTGCCTTGCCCGAGCTGGCTCTCCAACGCCAGTTCGCCTCCCATCAGCGCGACGAGGCGCTGGCTGATCGCGAGACCGAGGCCGGTGCCGCCGAAACGCCGTGTCGTCGACGCCTCGGCCTGGGAGAAGCCGTTGAAGATGCGCGCCTGGTTCTCTGGTGCGATGCCGATGCCGGTGTCACGCACGGCGACACCCAGCGTGACGCCCCCGGGCCCTTGCTGTTCGACCGAAATCGAAAGAACCACCTCGCCTCTTTCGGTGAACTTGATCGCATTGCCGCACAGGTTGAGCAGCACTTGCTGAAGGCGCATCGCGTCGCCTACCAGTTCGTACGGAAGATCGGGATCGATATCGAACAGCACGTCCACCGGCTTGACGCCGACGGTCCCCGAAAGAATGACCGACAGATCCCGAAGCATGGCGTCGACGCCGAAAGGCTGCGGGTCCAGCGTCATCTTGCCGGCTTCGACCTTGGAGAAATCGAGTATCTCGTTCAGCAGGCCCAGCAACGAGCGCGCGGCGCCCTCGGTCTTGCTCGCGTAATCGGCCTGCTTCGGCGTGAGATCCGTCTTGCGCAGCAGTGCCAGCATGCCGAGGATGGCGTTCATCGGAGTGCGGATCTCATGGCTCATATTGGCCACGAACTGGCTCTTCGCGAGCGAGGCTGCCTGGGCCGCATCGGTCGCGTGCACGAGATCGGTGATGTCGACGCGGAAGCTTACCGAATGGCCGTCCGGCATGCGTCGATCGATGGCACGCAGGATGCGACCGCTGGCAAGCCTCTGGATGGCCGAGCCGCTGCCAGATTGCCGGACCGCGATGGATTTGGCGAGGCTTTCGTGGGCCGCGCTCTCGCCGAGGTTCTGGTTGCCGGCCGTATCGGCGCGAGCGATCTCGTCGAGGGGACTGCCGGTTGTCTTCATATCGTGTGGACCGGCGAACAGCTCACGATATTTCTCGTTGCAATAGACGAGCCTGTCCGAGGCGTCGTAGAGCACGAAGGCCTCGTCGATCGCGTCGATGGCGCCGCGCAGCAGTTGCATGCTGCGGTAGGCCTCGGCTTCCGCCTGGCGGCGGGCGCTGATATCCGTGCAGGTGGTGACCAGGCCGCCGCCCGGCATCGGACCCCCGCGAATCTCGAGGTGTGTGCCGTTGGGCCGCGTCTGCTCGCGCTGAAAGGCCTCGGTCGAGCGGGCGAGTTTCAGCACGGACCGCACGGTGCCTTCGACGTGCCGCGTCCCCAATTCGCCGCGCGTCGCGTCGAATCGCACGAGGTCTTCCATGCGCGTCGGTTGTTGCTCGAAGAGCCGGTCCGGCAGATCGAGCTTGCGGCGGTAGTCCGCATTGGCGACGATGAGATTGAGGTCGGCATCGAACACCCCCAGACCGCAAGGCAGATGCGCCAGGATGGTGTTCAGCAACTCGTTGTGGTGGCGTAGCTCGGCCTCCATGGCTCGGCGCGCACTGATGTCCTGGATGGCGCCGGCGATGCGAACGACCTCGCCGGCGACGAGTTCCGCCTCGCCGACCGAGCGGACCCAGATGGCCCGGCCCGTGGCAGTGATGAGAGGCAGTTCCAGATCGAATCCCTCGCCGGTGGACATGCTGCGCTGCACGGCTCGTTCGATGACCGGTCGCGCCTCGGGGGCGTAGTAGCTGATGCCTTCATCGAGCGTCGGACGATGGCCGGGGTCGACCTCGTGGATGCGGCAGGTCTGGGCCGACCACTGGATGCTCTGGGTCGCCATGTCCAGCTCCCAGCCGCCCACGCCACCGATGCGCCCGGTCTTGTCGAGGAAGGACTGGCTGGCGCGAAGGGCCTCCTGGGCCTGCTTCTGCTGGGTGATGTCGCGCGAAACGCTGACTGTCGCGACCACGCCGCCGTTGAGATCGAAGATCGGGGACGTCACGGTATTCCAGCGTCTGGCAACGCCATTCACGCTGATCACGCCTTCGTCGGAGACTTCGAGCGGCAGGAGAGTCCCCAAGGACTGCGCCTCGGCTTGCGCCTCGGCGCCTGACTGACTGGGCGGGCAGGGGAGGCACGGCGAGTCGACCAGGCCTCTCAATTCGTCGCCGTCGATGCCGTAGAAATCGCGATAGGCCTGATTCGCCCAGATCACGTCGGAGGCTGCGCCCTTCACGAGAATGCAATCCGAGATCGCGTCGAGGATCTGCTGGTATCTCGCCTCCTGGTCGGCGCGGAGCTCCAGTTCGACGCTGTGAAGCTGCTGCGCGGCCTCGGCCGATTTGCGCGCGCTGATGTCGGTGCGGATCGAAACGTACTTTTCGATGTGTCCTTCCGCGTCGCGGAAGGGTGCAATGAAGGTATCGACCCAGTAGAGAGAGCCGTCCTTTCGGCGATTGCAGACGTCACCGCGCCAGGGCGTGCCATCGGCGATCACGGCCCAGGTTCGAGGCCAGAAATCGGCCGACTGTTCGCCGGAATGGATGACACGGTGGGTCTGCCCCACCAGTTCCTCGCGGCCGTACCCGCTGATCCGGCAGAACGCATCGTTGACTTCGGTGATGCGGCCACGAGCATCCGCGACCGAGACGATCGCGTGCATGTTGAGCGCGTGCAGCAGCGCCTGGCTGTCGCGCAACGCGGTTTCGAGCCGGTCCAGTGCCAGGCGCCGCTCGGTGACGTCGACACTGAATTCGATGAATCCTGTCAGCTGGCCTTGCGCGTCGAGGAGCGGCATGTTTTCGATGTCGACCCAGTACACGTGGCCGTCCTTGGCGCGGTTGGGAATCTCGACGCGGCAGGCCATGCCGCGCTGGTGGGCTTCGGCCAGCCTCCGCAAGGCCTCTACATCCGCCAGGCCACTGGACAACAGCTCGCTCGGGGCCTTGCCGATAGCCTCCTGCTGACTGAAGCCGGTGGTGTTCGAGAAAGCCCGATTGACCCACCGGATGCGCATCGCGGTATCGTAGATGAAGACCGAATTGGTGGTTCGTTCCAGCACCTGTTCGAGGCGTGCGGTTGCGGTCGCGCCCTGCATCGCCGCGGTTCGCAGGCGACGCAGTGCGATCGATTCCTGCGTCCTCCAGGCCGCGATCACGGCCATCCCGGCGATGCAGGCGAGTGCGATGCGTGCGAAGGTCGTGGTGTCGCCCCAGGGGGTTGCACCGGCGAGCACGGAAGCCGCCAACCCCAGCAGCATCAGGACGATCGGCTGCCAGGCAAGACGCTCGCGATCGACCGATGCGGCTCGCGAAAGCAACTGTGTTACGGAGGAGTTGTTCATCGATGGGATACCGCTGATCGGCCGCCTGCCGCCGTCGAGCAGGAAGACCGCCTGTTATCGGCTCGACCCGCCCGTTTCCCGATGGCCCGGCGACCGTAGAGCAGCATCCCGGGGCGCAGAGCGAGAACCAGTCCGCGGGGCCATGGGCGTGCGTTTGATATTTGTCAAGGAAATCCACGATAGGCCACGAGACGACTCCGGACCGGAACGCAACAGCCGACAACGCATTGCAACCAGGACCCATGGCATGACCACGAATCCCGCTCCGCATCGAACCAACCGCCCCCAACGCGCCCTGCTCGTCGACGACGACAAGCTCATGCTGGCCGTGATGGGCGACATGCTGCGGGATCTCGGTTTCAACTCCATCTCCACCGCGAACGACGGCAAGGCCGGGATCGACGCGTTCGATCGTTCCCATCTGCAGCCGGAGGTCGTGCTCTGCGATCTGAACATGCCGGGCAGCGATGGCTTCCAGTTCATGGAGCAACTCGGGGCGAGGAGATTCAAGGGCGGCGTCATCCTGATCTCGGGCATGGACACGAGGACCTGCAATTCCGCAGCGTTGATGGCGCGCTTCCATCGGCTGAACGTCGTCGCCGCGCTGAGCAAGCCGGTCGACGAAGCCAGTCTTTCCGCCGCCATCGCCAAGCTCGGTTGATCGACCGGGATCTCTACCGCCTCCGCCGGCTGCGAAGCATCCCGCATGGAAGACCCAGTTGAATTCCTCTGAATCCAGGCAGACCCGCCTGCTCGTGGTCGACGACCAACCGATCAACATCCAGGCCCTCTACAAGGCGCTCGGGGCGGACCATCAAGTCCTGATGGCGACCGGGGGCGCTCAGGCCCTCGAGCTGTGCCGGACCCACCTCCCGGACATGGTGCTGCTCGATGTGGTCATGCCCGGACTCGACGGGCACGAAGTGTGTCGCCGCCTGAAGATCGATCCGCTGACGCGCGATATCCCGGTCATCTTCGTCACGGCGCAGGGTGAAGCCAGCCAGGAGGCCCTTGGGCTCGAGCTCGGCGCAGCGGACTTCATCGCCAAGCCGGTGAATGCCGCGGTTGTCCGGGCGCGGGTCAAGAACCATCTGGCGTTCGCACGATCCCGCTCGCTGGTGGCCGCGACCCTCGAGGCCACGGCGGACGGGATTCTCGTGACCGGCCTGGACGGCAGCATCGGCACCATGAACGGCAACTTCGCCAGGATGTGGCGCGTGCCGGGAGATTGGCGCGGTGCGCGAGATCGCGCTGACGTGATTGCCATCATGCGCAGCCAGGTGCTCGATGTCGAGGCCTTCGACGCTTGGTCATCGCCCGACCCGGCCCGTGCTCTCGCGGCCAGCGGCACGACGCTGCTCGAGTTGGTGGATGACCGCTATTTCGAACGCCAAGCGACGCCGCTGCAGATCAATGCGCGAGCGAGCGGATGGGTGTGGAGCTTTCGCGACGTGAGCGAGCGCCGCAGGGCAGAGCTGCAACTGTCGAGCCTCAACGCGACGCTGGAATCGCGCATCGCCCTGCGGACATCCGAGCTCCAGTCGGCGATGCATCAGGCGGATGCCGCGAACCGTGCAAAGAGCGAGTTCCTCTCGAACATGAGCCACGAGATCCGGACGCCGATCAACGGTGTCATCGGAATGACCCACCTGGCGCTCCAGGCAGATCCCTCCCCCGCGCAGCGGGAGTATCTGATGAAGATCGATGCCTCGGGACAGCACTTGCTCCGGGTCGTCAACGAGATTCTCGACTTCTCGAAGATCGAGGCGGGGAAGATGGATCTGGAGGAACGAGACTTCGACCTGCAGAAGGTGTTCGATGACGTATCGAGCCAGACGGCCCCTGCGGCCCTGTCGAAGGGCTTGAAGACGTCGTTCATGATCGACGATGGCTTGCGCCGCCCGATGCGCGGCGACCCGCTGCGCATCTCGCAAGTACTGTTGAACTACGTCAGCAATGCGATCAAGTTCAGCGAGAGCGGCGAAATCGTCGTCTCGGCTGCATTGCAGCAGAGTGGGGTGGAAACCTGCCTGGTCCGCTTCGATGTGCGCGACAACGGCATCGGCTTGACGGATGAGCAAAGCGCCCGCTTGTTCCAGTCCTTCCATCAGGCCGACGCATCGACCACGCGCCGCTACGGCGGAACCGGTCTCGGCCTCGCGATCTGCCGCCGGCTGGCTGCGTTGATGGGCGGTGAAGTCGGTGTGCAGAGCGAGCCGGGGCAGGGCAGCAGGTTCTGGTTCACTGCGCATCTGCGCTGGGGCGAGGTGAACCCGGATGGCGCGGGAACCGGGCGCGCCGCGGCGACCGTCCTCGACCCCGACATGCTTGCTCGCGCCCACTTTCTGGTCGTCGACGACAACCCGGTGAATCGCGAAGTGGCGGCCGGGCTGCTCCAGGATGCCGGAGCCACCGCCAGCATGGCGTGCAACGGGCGCGAGGCGGTCGAGCGTCTGCGCAACGAGCGCTTCGACTGCGTTCTGATGGATGTTCAGATGCCGGTGATGGACGGCATCGAGGCGACGAAGCTGATCCGCTCAGACCCGGCGACGGCGCATGTGCCGATTCTCGCGATGACGGCCGACGCCCGGGAAACATTGCGTGCCCGTTGCCTTGCCGCAGGCATGCAGGGATTCATGAGCAAGCCGGTCGACCCTGAGATCTTCTATGCCACCGTGGGCCACTTTCTGGCGGCCTCATGCCCCCGATCGTCCGGCGCTCCTGCTCTTTCCGACCTGCGCGCGGTTCCCGGCGTTGCGGCGGTCTCGGCAGGACCGCAAGACGATCCATGCGTCGTCGATCTCTCGGTACTGTCGCGCTTCGTTGCCGGCAACTCGCAGAGGTTCAGTCGCTACGCGACCCTCTTTCTCGAGTCGGTACCGGAGACGATGGCCGAGCTGGAAGATGCGCTCGCGCAAGAAGACCTGTCCCGGATGTCCAACCTGGGCCATCGCCTCAAGTCGTCGTCGAAGCTGGTTGGCGCGGTCGGCTTCGCCGCGTTGGCGGAGTCGCTGGAAGAGGTCAAGGAAGGCGGCAATCTTGCGCAGGCCAGGGCGATTGTCGAGAACATGCGTTCCGCTTTCGACGCGACTTCCGCGGAGATCCGCGATGCCCTCGAGTCGACGGTGTGAGACGGAGATGCCGATGACACCACGCATCTACTCAACGTTACCCAGCGATTCCTGGCGATCCTGGCGCTTCGACGCTGTGTTCCGTTCACCCATCCTGGTCCGCCACGTCATATGATGCTGCAAGCCTCTGATTTGGTCATCGGCGCGTTGGTCGTCGTCGCATCGATCGGTGTGCCATGGATCTGGCGCGCCACGCGCCAGCGCCGAGCCGCTGCATCGCAGTCGGCCCATGCGTCCGGCGTCGACGCCAACGGGCATGGGCGGAATCTGGTTGCGCTGCTGCGCGGCCTGCTGCCGGTCTGGCGCCAGCACACCGGGACGGTCAAGAGCCAGACCGAAGAAGCCATCACCGAACTGGTGATCAATTTTTCGTCGATCACGGAGCAGTTCGAGGCGGCCGGCTTCAAGGGGACCGGTTCCGGTTCGGCCGTGGGCGCGGAATCCACGATCAGCCTGCTGACCTTGTGCGAACGCCAGTTGCAGCCGGTCATCTCCTCGATGAACAACATCATGGACGGCAAGGGAGCGATGGCGGAGAAGGTGCGCGAACTCTCCATCGTTACCGGCGAACTCGAGGCCATGGCCAGCGGTGTCGGACGGATCGCGGCCCAGACCAACCTGCTGGCCATCAATGCGGCGATCGAAGCCGCCCGCGCAGGAACCGCGGGTCGCGGATTTGCCGTGATTGCCAACGAGATTCGCAGCCTTTCGCATATCTCCGCGGAGACTGCCAAGCAGATCACCGATCGAATGGCACAGGTCACCACCATCATGAAGGCGACAGTGAATGCCGCCGCGATGGCGGCGGAGCACGACCAGACTGCGATCGAACTGTCGGGCAGCGTGGTGGCGGACGTACTGACCCACGTGCGTCAGCTGAGCGTCGAAGCCGAGACCATGCGCGACAAAGGCAACGTGATCCGAGAGGATATCGAGCGGATGATCGTCAGCCTGCAGTTCCAGGATCGTGTCAGCCAGATCATCTCGGTCATCGACGACGACATGGCGCGGCTCGATCGCATCGTCGGCGATGAGCTGGAGCCGCCGTCGCCGGACGCCTGGCTGGACGAACTGGAGTCCCGCTACACGATGCGTGACCAGCGTCGCAACCATGCGGCCGGCTCGCGCGGCGATGCAGCCGCTTCGGACGGTCCCAATCCCAAAGCAGCCGTTTTCTTCTAGACCAACCCCGAAAGAAAGACCGTGGCCAAGACCATCCTCGTCGTTGACGATTCGAGTTCATTGCGCGCTCTCGTGAAGCTGTCGCTGACGCGCGCCGGCTATGCGGTGATCGAAGCCTCCGACGGCAAGGCGGGGCTCGCGCAGCTGGACAGTGGAGCCGCCGTGAACATGATCGTCAGCGACGTGAACATGCCCAACATGGACGGCATCGCGTTCGTCACTCAGGTCAAACGGCACCCGCGCCACAAGTTCACGCCGGTGATCATGTTGACCACCGAAGACCAGGAATCCAAGATGCAGCAGGCTCGCGCCGCCGGCGCGAGAGCGTGGCTGTTGAAACCCTTCAACGGGCCGCAGCTGCTGGACGCGGTGTCCCGGCTGGTGCAGGCGTAGGAGCTGCCGTGAACGCTGCCCGCCTTCCCGCCGAGCTCACGATCTACACGGTCGGCGAACTCTATCCGCACTGCCTGGAGTGGCTGAGCCGCGCGGGCTCGTTCGTTTCCGGTCAGGCCCCCGAAGAACAGTTGCGGGTCGACGCCGCTGCGGTGGCGGAGGTCGATGCCGCGGGCGTGCAATTGCTGTTGTCGCTGGCAAACGCCTTGCGGCCCCACGCGCAATCCCTGGTGCTCGATCACCCGAGCCCGGCATTGGCCCGTGCCTGTTCGGCGCTTGGTGCCTCCACCTTGCTGGATGGCAGCGCTGCAAAGGGAACCGCCGAATGAACCAGGCAGAAAGCGACGAGAGCTTCATCGCCGAGGTCCTGCCTGTCTTCATTGGCGAGGCGAACGAGCAGATCGAGGCGGTGGAGCAACTGCTGCTGCAACTCGAAGGCGAACCAGGCGACCGAGATCTGCTCGACGCACTGTTTCGATGCGCGCACACGATCAAGGGGTCGGCCGGGCTGTTCGGACTGGACGAGGTGGTCCGCTTCACGCATCACGTCGAGACGCTGCTCGACCACCTGCGTGAAGGCAGCCTCGTGCTCACCCCGGAGCTCGGCAGCCTGTTGCTGGAGAGCAATGATCAAATCCGAGTGCTGATCAGCGCCGCGCAGCACGAACACGACGAGCCGGTGGAGACGGCCGATGCGCGCGCGGCGATCGTTCGACGTTTGCGGGAGGCCAGCGGCGAAACCGCGGAATCGATCGGTGATCCCGGTGCACCCGAGGCGCCGCTGGCCGCTGCGGCAGGCATCCGCCGCTGGCACGTCTCCGTGCAGTTCACCGGCGATGCGTTCCGTCACGGCATGGACCCGCTGGCGATCCTGAACTATCTGCGCGGGCTGGGAGAAATCCCGAACATCCTGTGCGATACGCTGGCGGTTCCTGCGCTCGATGGCTTCGATCCGGAACATTGCCATCTCGCATTCGGGTTCAGCCTGGACACCGCCGCCACGCGCACCGAGATCGAGCGAGCCTTCGAATTCGCTCGTGACGACTGTGTGCTGCGCCTGATCGAGCCGGATGCGCGCCCGCGGGATTTCGTTGCGTTGATCGACGCGATGCCCGACAACCCGAGGCTTGGCGACATCCTGGTCGCGGTCGGCGCGATCACGCGGGCACAACTGTCGCGCGGCCTTCACGACCAGGCGGAAGCTGCCGAAGGAACAGGCAAGGCGCCGCCGCTCGGCGCGTTGCTGCAATCCAGCACCGGACTGAGCGCCATTGTCGTCGCCGCGGCATTGAAGAAGCAGCAGCGGCAGCGCGAAGGCACGTCGGGCTCCGGGCTGTCGGAAGACAACGGGTTCATTCGCGTGCAGGCGGATCGGCTCGACGAGGTCATCAATCTGCTCGGCGAGCTGGTGATCGCCGGTGCCGGCGCTTCCCTGCTCGCGCGGCAGGCCCGCCAGCGCGGTCTGATCGAGGCCAATCAGCAGATCACGCGCCTGATCGAAGGGATCCGCAACAGCACGCTGCAGTTGCGCATGGTGCCGATCGGAGAGACGTTCGCGCGCTTTCGTCGCGTGGTGCGCGATACGGCCGCGGAACTGGGCAAGGACGTGGTGCTGGAAATCGTCGGTGGCGAGACCGAGCTCGACAAGGCAGTGGTCGAGCGCATCGCCGATCCGCTGATGCACCTGGTGCGAAACGCACTCGACCACGGGCTGGAAACTCCGCAGCAGCGGCTTGCTGCGGGCAAGCCCGCGCAAGGGCGTTTGACGCTGAATGCCTGTCACGAGTCCGGCAACATCCTGATCCGCATCATCGACGACGGCCGGGGCATCCAGAGCCAGAAGGTGCTCGAGCGTGCCTGGGACCGCGGCCTGGTGGAGAAGGGCGTGGTGCCGCCGGAAGCCGAGATCCTGAAGCTGATCTTCGAGGCCGGCTTCTCGACGGCGGAGAAGGTGACCAATCTCAGCGGGCGCGGCGTCGGCATGGATGTGGTGCGCCGCAATGTCGAGGCCCTGCGCGGTTCGGTCGCGATTTCCAGTGAGGTGGGCAAGGGCTCGTGCATCGAGATCCGGTTGCCGCTGACACTGGCCATCATCGACGGCTTCCTGATCGGTGTCGGTCCTTCCAAGTTCATCTTCCCGCTGGACGCGGTGGTCGAGGTCATCGCCAACCGGCAGACCACCACGGCGCTCGATGCACAGGGCCGCAGCTGCGTCGAGTTGCGCGGGCAGATGCTGCCGGTGGTTGACCTGCGCATGCTGTACGCGCTCGACTCGCCACGGCCCGAGCGCAGCAGCGTGGTGGTGATCCGCGCGGGCACGCGTCGCTACGGCGTCATGGTGGACGTGTTGCTGGGCCAGCACCAGACCGTCATCAAGCCGCTCGGACTGATGCTGCGCAGCTTGAGAGGTGTCTCGGGCTCGTCGATCCTCGGCACCGGGGAAGTCGCACTCATCTTCGACGCCGCCGCGCTCGGGCAGTTGGCCTCCCAGTCGCGCAATCCGTCTTCCAAACCCATTCGAACCGCTGGCCACGCCAGTGAGACCGTCACCCCTCATCGGTAGGAGCAAGAGCAATGAATTCCCCGAATCCCTCCTGGCTGGCGCGAGTCTTCGCAGGCGCCGAATTGCAACGGACGAACGAGGAGGCCGCTCGGCAACAGCGCGCACGCGCCGACTCCGAAGCTGCGCTGCAGGATCTGAAGCTGCGCTGTGCCGAGCTCGAACGCAGGAACGAAGAACTGACCCGGCAGGATCTCGCGCGCGTGGAATCCGACGTTGCCCACGCACTCCTGAAGGACCGGTTCGCCGAGCTCGAATCGGAGCTGAAAGTCCGCACCGACATCATGAACGTGACGAGCATCGTCTCGGAGGCGGACAAGAAGGGCGATATCGTTTCCGTCAACGACAAGTTCATAGAGGTCTCGAAGTACAGCCGCGACGAGTTGATCGGTCATCCGCACAACACGACGCGCCATCCGGACATGCCGAAGGAGACGTTCAAGCAGCTCTGGGCCACCATCGGCCGCGGCGACATCTTCCGGGGCGTCATCAAGAATCGGGCGAAGGACGGCACCCCCTACTATGTCGACGCCGTGGTGGCACCGATCCTCGGCGAAAACGGCAAGCCGAAGAAATATCTGGGTGTGCGCTATGACATCACGGCGGCGGAAATCGAACGCCAGAACGCCAAGGGCATCCTCGCGGCGATCGATGCCTCGTATGCCTATATCGAGTTCGACCTCGCCGGCCAGGTGCTGAAGGCGAACGACAACTTCCTGCGCCTGCTGGGCTATCAAGGGGGCGAAGTGGTCGGCAGGCACCACCGCATGTTCGTGGAGACCGAGCAGGCCGCGGGGCTGGCGTACCAGCAGTTCTGGCGCGATCTCAACGCCGGCAAGGCGCAGAACGACGTGTTCAAGCGCATCGGCAAGTCGGGACAGGTGTTGTGGATCCAGGCGGTCTATGCGCCGGTCAGCGACGAGATGGGCCGCGTCGTCAAGATCGTGAAGATCGCGACCGACGTGACGGCCGAAGTCAATGCCACCCAGATGTTGCGGCAAGCTGTCGAGCAGGCCCAGCGGGTCACAGCAGCGGCCATGGACGGCGATCTGAGCCAGCGCATTTCGCTGGAGGGCAAGAGCGGCCCGATCGAGGCCCTGTGCATCGGCGTCAACACGCTGGTCGAGCGCACCGCGGTCATCTTCGGGGACGTCGGCCGGATCTTCGGGGCGCTGGCCGCAGGCGATCTGTCGCAGCGTGTGACGCGGGACTATTCGGGCACCTTCGCCCAGGTCAAGGCCGATGCGAATGCCACCAGCGAAAAGCTGGCCGCGATCATCGAGGACGTCGGCCGCTTGTTCTCCGGGTTGGCCGAAGGCGACCTGACCCAGCGCATCACCCGCGACGCCGAAGGCATCTTCGATCAGGTCAAGCAGGACGCCAACAGCAGCTCCGAAAAGCTGGCCGCCATCATCGAGGAAGTGCGTGCCGCGGCCAACGCACTGACCGGTGCCGCCAGTCAGGTGAGCGCCACGGCCCAGTCGCTGTCCCAATCGGCCAGCGAGCAGGCCAGCTCGGTGGAAGAAACGACGGCGTCGATCGACCTGATGTCCGCTTCGATCACGCAGAACAGCGACAACGCCCGCATCACCGACGGCATGGCCACCAAAGCCAGCAAGGAAGCCGGCGAGGGCGGCCAGGCGGTGACGCAGACCGTCTCCGCGATGAAGCAGATCGCGCAGAAGATCGGCATCATTGACGACATCGCCTACCAGACCAATTTGCTGGCGCTGAATGCCGCGATCGAAGCGGCGCGGGCCGGCGAGCACGGCAAGGGCTTCGCGGTGGTGGCCGACGAGGTACGCAAGCTGGCCGAACGCAGCCAGGAAGCGGCCAAGGAGATCGGGGATCTGGCGGGCAACAGCGTCTCGACCGCTGAGCGCGCGGGCAAGCTGCTGGACGAGATCGTGCCGTCCATCCAGAAAACCTCGGAGCTGGTGCAGGAGATCGCCGCCGCGTCGCAGGAACAGAGCCAGTCGGTCACGCAGATCGGCGGGGCGATGGATCAGCTCAGCAAGGCAACGCAGCAGAACGCCTCAGCGTCGGAAGAACTGGCGGCCACTTCGGAAGAACTCTCCGGGCAGGCCGAGCAATTGCAGCAATCGGTGGCCTTCTTCAACCTGGGCGACGAGGAGGCGCCGGCGCGCCGGGGCGGCAAGCCTCTCGCCGCCGCACAGACCGAGCGCCGGTCACCGAACTCGCCCCTTCGCACCGTTGGCAAGTCCGCCGGCGCGGTGCCGAAGCAGGTCTTGGCCACCGGCACACGCGGCAACTTCCGGCCGTACTAAGGGGTCTGCATGAAGCAAGAACGACACGGCGGGAACGATCCAGCCGAAGCGCCGGCCCAGTTCCTGACCTTCTGGCTCGGCGACGAAATCTTCGGCATGGATATTCGTACCGTGCGCGAGATCATCCAGTGCGGCCCGATGACCTTGTTGCCGCTGATGCCGGATTTCGTGCGCGGCGTGATCAACCTGCGCGGCGCAGTGGTGCCGGTGATCGATCTGCATGCGCGCTTCGGGCGACCGGCCGCCAAGGTGGGGAAGAAGAGTTGCATCGTGATCTTCGATGCGATCCGCCATGGGGAGCGCACGGAGCTCGGCCTGCTGGTCGATGCGGTCAGCGAGGTGATCAAGATCGCGCCGGCGCAGATCGAGCCGCCGCCGGATTTCGGTGCGGCGGTGCGGCGCGACTTCATTCGTGGCATGGGCAAGGTCGGTCAGCGATTCGTGATCCTGCTCGAGCCCGATCGGGCGCTGGACGTGCAGGAGATGGCCAGCCTTTGCGAGGCGGCGCAGAGCGAACTGGTGGCTTGAGATGCTGGCCCTGCGAGACGACACCTATCGCGACATCGCGTCGCTGATGTATTCGAGTGTCGGCCTGTCGTTCAACGAGAGCAAGAAGTCCCTGGTCTCGTCGCGACTCGGACCACGCGTCCAGCGGCTCGGGATGCGGGATTTCGAGGACTACGTCGCGCTGATCTCTGGCGATCAGGATGGCGGGGAGTTCCAGTTCGCGATCGATCTGCTGACGACCAACGAAACGTATTTCTTCCGCGAGCCTGCGCATTTCGATCTGCTCGAGCAGGAACTGGCCAAGGCCGGACGGCGACCGCTGTCCATCTGGAGTGCCGCCTCGTCGTTCGGCGACGAGGCCTACAGCATCGCCATGCTGATGGCCGACATGCAGCAGCAGGGCCGCATAGGCAACGAGTGGGACATCCTCGGCACCGACATCAGCGACCGCGTGCTGCGCAGCGCGAGCCAGGCGATCTACCCGCAGGACCGGTTGCGCAACGTCCCCGCACAGCGCCTGAAGCGCTACTGCTTGCGCGGCGAGGGGGAATCGGAGGGGCTCGTGCAGATGCAGCCGAAGCTGACCGAGCGCGTTCGCTTCGGGCAATTGAATCTATGCCAGCCGATCGAGGCGCTGGGGCCGTTCGACGCGCTGTTCCTGCGCAACGTGCTGATCTACTTCGACGCGCAGACCAAGCGCGAGGTCGTCGATCGGGTGCTCACGCAGCTGAGGCCCGGTGGCCTGTTCTTCATCGGTACCGCCGAGGGGCGCGTACCGTGCGCCACGCCGCTGCGGCCGATCGCGCCGGGCGTGTTTCGAAAGCCCGTGGCGTGAGTGCCTCATGATTCGCGCACCCGGCCGCGCCGCATCCTCTCGCCGGCCGATGCCTGCGGGCAAGGTCCACACGCTGCATCCTGGCGACGTTGCCGCAGGCGGACAAGGCGACCGGTTCGAGACCTTGCTGGGATCTTGCGTCGCCATCGTGCTGACCGACCCTCGCCGCACCGTGGGTGTCATGTGCCACATCGTGCATGCGAAGCCCGCGGTGGCCGAAACCGACCCGACCGGGGCTTACGCCGCGGTGGCGCTCGAGGCGATGTATGGGGAGCTTCAGGCGCGAGGCATTACCCCGAGGCTGTGCGAGGCCTATGTCTACGGCGGAGGCAACATGTTTCCCGATCTGTATCGATCCACCAGCGTCGGCGACCAGAACGTGCGCTGGGCGCTGGAGGCATTGGCAGCCGATGGCATCCGGGTGGTCGCGCAGGACGTGGGCGGAACAGTCTATCGGCGCCTCAGCTGGACTGTCGGGGTCGACGACCCGGTCGTCAGTGCAGTCGAGGTCTGAGGAGTCGCGATGACCATCAGGGTGTACGTGATCGATGACTCGGCGGTCGTGCGGCAGACGCTGAGCCACCTGCTGCAGGGCGACCCGGAGTTCGAGCTGTCGGGCTGTGCGCCGAATCCGCTGATCGCCGGCCCGGTGATCCGCAAGCGCCGCCCCGACGTGCTGCTGCTCGACATCGAGATGCCGGGCATGGATGGCCTGACTTTCCTGCGCCAATGCATGGCCGAGATGCCGATCCCGACCGTCATCTGCTCGACCTTGACAGAGCGCGGCAGCAAGGTGGCGCTCGACGCGCTCGCCGCGGGGGCAGTTGCGGTGGTCACCAAGCCCCGGATCGGCCTGAAGCAATTCCTCGAAGACTCGCGGGTCGAGTTGCTGCGGACTCTCAAGGCGGCGGCCCGCACGCGTCCGCGCGCTGCGCTGGCGGTCGCCGAAGCCAGGATCGCGTCGGCAGCGGCGCCGCGCGCGCCCGCGATGGGCGGGCCGGTCGTGCTCGGCAGCTCGACCGGCGGCACGCAGGCCATCGAAGCAGTGCTCAGCGCCCTGCCGGGCGACGCTCCGGGCATCGCCATCGTGCAGCACATGCCGGAGAAGTTCACGGCGATGTATGCGGAGCGCCTGAATGGCAGCTGTGCGATGACCGTTCATGAAGCCCGTGAAGGCGACCGTCTCGAACGCGGTCGTGTGCTGATTGCTCCCGGAGGGCGGCACCTGCAACTGCGCAAGGCCGGCAGCCAGTACTTCGCCGTGGTCGTCGACGGGCCACCCGTGAATCGCCACAAGCCATCGGTCGACGTTTTGTTCCGCTCGGTTGCTCAGTGTGCCGGCAAGGATGCATTCGGCATCATTCTCACCGGCATGGGCAACGACGGTGCGGCGGGCATGAAGATGCTTCACGATCGCGGCGCACGCACCGCCGCGCAGAGCGAAGAGACCTGTGTCGTGTTCGGCATGCCCATGGAGGCGATACGCGCCGGGGGGGTTGGCGAGGTGCTGGACATCTCGGAGGTGGCTGGCGCGATCCTGCAGTTCGGTGCGAGTCGGTGATCACCGAACGGCCGGGGACGTGCCGCGCGCCGGTCCTGGCTCAGATCTGCGATGCCGGCGAGGTCTCCTTGAAGAGCGACGCCCTGAAGTTCAGGGCTCTGGGGCCGATGTCTTCCATCGCCCACAAGGCAAGAGCCTTGGCTGACATCGGCTTCGCGAAGAGGTAGCCCTGCAGTTGATCGCAACCAAATTCGCGAAGGATTCGGTTCTGGCCCTCCGTCTCTACGCCCTCGGCGACCACCTTCAGGTCGAGTGACTTGGCGAGGTTGACCACGGCGAGGGCCACCTTGCGCGCGTCTTCGCTGGTCTCCAGGTCCAGGACGAAGCTGCGGTCGATCTTGAGCTCGTCGGCTGGCAACTTGCGGAGGTAGGACAAGCTGGAGTGACCCGTGCCGAAGTCGTCAATCGAGAGATGAACGCCGATCTTGTCCAGTTGGCTGAGAACCCGCACCGTCATCTCGACCTCCTCCATGGCGCAGGACTCCGTGACTTCACAGGTCAACAGGTCAGGATTGATCTGATGCTTTTGCAGCGCCGCGGCGATCTGTTCGGCCAGATTGACCTGGCGCAATTGATGCACGGACAGATTGATGGCCACACGCATTCGCATGCCTTGATCGCGCCAGACGCGCGCTTGACGACAGGCCTCGTCGATGACCCAACGACCGAGCGAGACGATCAGCCCGTAGCGCTCGGCCATTGGAATGAACAGCGCAGGACTCACCATCCCACGCGCGGGATGGTGCCAACGAAGCAGTGCCTCGGCGCCTGTGACTTCGCCGCTTGGCGCGTGGATCTTCGGCTGATAGTAGAGCTCCAGCTGACCAAGCTCCAGCGCTCTTCGGAGATCCCTCAGCAGTTCGACCTGATCGCGCAGACCCTTGACCATGCTCGGCTCGAAGAAGGCATGGCTCGCTCCGCCCGCGGCCTTCGCCGCCGCCATGGCCGCCTGGGCGTGGGTGATCATCGTCGACATGGCTCCGTGTTCCGGGTACATGGCTATTCCGATCGAGCAGGTCAAGGATGCCTCCCGCTGCTCCAGCGCGAAGGGCTTGCCGATCGAATCCAGGATTTTGGCTGCCAGCGATGACACGTCGAGGGTGGTTGGATCGTCAGCCATCAGGAGCAAGAACTCATCGCTGGACAAACGTGCCACCATGAACGGCTTTACCAATGATCGCAGCCGATTGGCCGCCTGGCGCAGAAGGCGGTTGCCGGCGTGATGTCCATGGGTCAGATTGATCGACTTGAAGTCGTCCAGATTGACGAGCAGCAGCGCGAGTTGCGTGCGCTCGCGGTCGGATCGCCGGACGGCCTGTGCGAGCGTGCCTTCGAAGGAGTGCAGACCCGGCAAGCCTGTCATTGCATCGTTCGCGCCGACCAGGGCGCGTGGATCAACAGGTGCGTCTGGTGGCGATCGTCGGGTCGCAGGTCGTCTTGCCCGCAGCGCAGACAGCATCGAACCGGCGATGGACAACATCTGCTTCATCTATGGGATATCGACGCGAACCCATTGAGCTTTAAGGCTGCGCTGATCGGCTGCTGGAGAAGGAACCGGGTAGTGGTTCGCGGGGTGACGGGATCGATCGCGGGCTTGGCCGATGAACCTGGCGTGAGTCGCAAGGTCGTCTACCTGCAGACAGGCCGGGTGAACGCCGCGCTGCTCAGTGCAGCGTGGGGCCCGGGCCGAGGCAGCGTTGGACGAAGCCGTCGAGAGCCTCGACATCCGGAATCCGCACCTCGCGGCGGCCCTTGCCTTCGAACGTGATGAGCTGGTCGCGCGCCAGCTTCGACAAGGCGCGGCTGACGGTTTCCAGCGTCGTGCCGAGGTAGTTGCCGATTTCGGCGCGTGTCATGCGCAAGGTGATCTGGTCGGTGCGCAGGCCGCAGCGGGCGAGCGACCCGGCCCAATTGCGCAGGAAGTCGGCCACGCGCGCGTCGGCGGGCAGCGAGCAGACCGACATCAGCGAATCACGCTCGCGAGAGATCTCGCTGCTCATCGCCTCGTGCAGCGCGGTGAGCAGCGCCGGGCGGCGCGCGCAGGCGGCGACCAGGGTGTCGTACCGAACGGTCCAGAGTTCGCCGGTGTCCGTCACGACCGCGTCGCAGGTGTATTCGCCCTTCGCGATGCCATCGAAACCCAGCCAGTCGCCGCGGAACCTCAGGCCGACGACCTGCTCGCGGCCATCCGCCGACTGATTGATGATCTTCACGAAGCCGGAATTGAGGATATGGAGCTGGCCGAAACGCTCGCCGGCCTGGTAGATCACGTCGCCGGCGCGCACGATGCGGCGCTGCGGGGCCAAGCTGTCGTTGATCAGTCCGAGCACCTCGGCGATGCGCTGAGCGTGGCGCTGGTTCGGCGTGGCTTCGGCCGTCGTTGACGCGGAGGTGGAGCTGAACATGACGGGATCTTTGGAATCGGCGGGGGGCATGTGGCAAATCGTACGTGCCGCCTCTCAACAGGGTGCCAATGACGAGCCACGTTCTGCAACGCAGAGTAAATGCCGTATTGCGGGCGTGTATCAGCACACGGGTGCCGCCGTAACAGGATCGGAACGGGACGCGGTCGCCCGACCGGCTTGCGATCGCCACCTGGGCGACCAGTGCAGCGGCATCTGCTGAACGGCGCCTTTGTTGCAGCGCGCCACTCCCTTCACGGCATTTGATCTGGATCAACAACGCTGCCGCTGGAAGCTCGTTTGCAGTGCGTGCGCCTCAATTTGCCAGCGCACCTGCCGACAACGGCTTGCAAGCATCCCACCCCGGCACGCTCCCGCACCCGCACCGGTGCCATCACCATGTCCGTCGAAACGCGCACCAACGTCATCGGCATACGAACCGACTCCGCTTTCGGAACCTTCTTTCGCCACCACGGATGGCTCGCACCCGGTGTCCGTCTGTTCCGGCGGATCGGTTTTGCCTCGAAGGCCGGCCCCGCCGCAACAAGCTGGGTGCCAACGATGTTCGTCACCGAATTCCTCAGGAGACCTCGCAAGCAAGACGCCACTCCCAGGGGCCCGTCGCCGGCCCTGGCAGCCGTCGACATTGAGCTGCCGCTGGCTCCCTCTGCGCCGCCTGCGGGGTCGACCCCGCAGCAGCAATGGGAGCGCGTGCTGTCGCCGGCCGCGCACGTATGGTTGAGGAAGCTCCCGTCTACTGTTCGCCCAAATCACTTGGCGGACCAATTCCCGCGGATCGCCAATCGGCTCGCGCTTGTCTGGCGCGACTGCGATCTGGTCGAGCACGTGCTCGACGATCTACTTATCGATCGGCGAGGAGGGCGACGCGGCTTTCCGTCAGAAGTCGGCGCCGAGTTACTTCGCCTCCACGCCTTTCATGAAAGGCGTCAGCTTGCTGGGAACGGAGCAGTCAAGCCGCTCGGGAAGGTCTGGGACCGGCATCTGCAAGCATCAGCCGACCGTTGAATTGGTGGCTCCTGGTGGACTCTGCGCGTCGCGATGCTTCCGCCGCAGAGGGCCGACATCGCCTGGACTGCAGCCGAGTTGGCTTTGAACCAGCCGGCCGCCGCCTTCGCTGCGCCGGCAGGTGCAGCGTTCGAAGGTCTCGGCCGCCTCCTCTCGCCCGGCGCAGGTGGGCGCTGAGGCGAGGCAGCAGCGCCGCTCAGAACGGCACGCTCAGGCGTCCCGACAGGCTCGTGTAGCGATAGGTCGGGCTGCCGCTCAGCAATCCGGCCGTGTTCGCCGTCTGCAGCGTCAGGGCCCAGGAAGGCGAGGCGCCGCGTGTCGACGACACGCCGATCGACCCGCTCCAGATCGGCTCGGTGCCGGCCTCGGTGTACTGGCGTCCGGCGTCGACCGCGGCGCTGACCACCACGCCCCCGGCCACGACGAACCGGCTCGACAGCCCCAGCGACACTTCGTTGAGCCGCTCGGGCGAGAAGTACTCGGGTCGATGCGCGCTCGAGTTCCAGTAGCTGCGCGTCTTGACGTAGGCATTGAGTCCGATGTTCGCTTCGAGCCCCGCGTTCCAGCGCGTGCGCAGGAACGGCCGATGATTGCCGTCGGAGAACCATGTCGAGCCTCCGGCGAGTCCGACGTCATAGCGATCGCTGAATGCATGATCCGCCACCAGCGCGAGGCTGTCGTACACCAGTCCGGCCTCGATGCCAGGTTGGGAGTCGACAAGGTTGCGCTCGGCGCTCAAGCCCATCGAACTCGCGGCGCCAAGGCTGTGCCACCAGTCGAGCGTGCCGACGGCGTGCATGTGCTTCCCGATCCTCGAGGCGCCCGCGCTCGCATCGAGGTGTGTCGTTTCCGATGCGAGCAGGTAAGTCGCGGCGAGCGTCTCGCCGTGGGCCGTCCAGCCGCCGACAGCGCGATAGCGCAGGGCCCCGGTCTTCAGGCCCCATCGACTCGATGCGGTGGCGCCCACGGTCAGCTGCTGCTGGTCCAGGCCGTCTGAATCGTGACTCAGCTGCAGTCCAGTCGTGACGGTCTGCGCCTGGGCGGTGAACACCGCGGCGGCCAGGCCGGCGCATGCCAGCAAGGCTCTCATTTGGTCCCCCAGGTCTTGGCACGATTCATCAGTTCGTGCATGTAGCCGACCACGCAGGCCGGCTGCAGCACGACGCTATAGAACAGGCTGTAGAAGAGGAACCCGATCGCATTGCGCCGGACCGTCAAACCCTGGTCGGTGAACATGCGCGACTGCACCCGGAACATCACGTAGTTGACGGCGAAGGCCAGCGGCAGCACCAGCAAGGTCAGCGGCCCGGCGATCCAGTAAACGCCGAACATCGCCAGCACCAGGCCCGGGATGAAGGCGAGGGTGAAGACGAGGTCCATGTACGGAAACGTCAGGTTCCACCAGATGAAGGCGGTAGACATCCTCGGCTTGAAGAGCAGCCGCCAGTGCGCCTTGAAAGCCTCGATCAATCCACGCGACCAGCGCTGGCGTTGTCGGATGAATTGGCCCCAGGTCTCCGGCGCGTTGGTGAATGCGCAGGCGTTCTCGGCGAAGCCGACGCGGTAGCCTCGTTCGAGCAGCGCCCAGGTGAGCACGATGTCCTCGCCCACCGTGTCCGGCCATCCGCCGACGGCGCGCAGCGCGGTGGCGTCGTAGATCGAGAACGCGCCTTGCGCCACCAGCGTGCCCTGGTAGAGGCTCTGCAGGCGCTTGATCGCGGCGATGCCGTGGAAGTAGTCCCATTCCTGCGCCTGCGTGACGAGGTTCTTGCGGGAGTTGCGCACCAGCACCGCGCCGGCCACGGCCCTCGTGCTCGGCGGGTCGCTGAGGTAGCGGCCGACGAGGTTGCGCAAGGCGTCGCGATACAGGTATGAATCGCCGTCGACGGTCACGATGAGCCGGAACCGCGCGAGCCCGAGGCCGACATTCAGCGCCTGCGCCTTGCCGGCGTTGCGCGCCAGGTTGATGACCTGCAGCCAGGGGTGGCGCAGCGCGCCCAGCACGTCCGCCGTCGCGTCGGTGGAGCCGTCGTTGATCACGAGGACCTGCAGCGGTCCCGGATAGCGCTGGCGCGCGATGCTGTCGATCGTCGCCGCGATGCAGGCCGCTTCGTTGTAGGCTGCGACGAGGATGGTCACGCCGGGCAGCCCTTTCGGGAAGGTGCGGACGGCTGGCCGGCGGTCCAGCAGGAGACTCGACACCAGGAAGGCGTTCATGAAGCCGGGCAGGATGGCGATGCCGATGACGACGAACCAGGCCAGGGGCCGGCCGATCACGCCGGACAGCTGCTCGATCCAGGCCAGGGCCGCGACGAGCGAGAAGATTGCCCACGCCATGCCGCAGGTCATCGCGATCGCGAACTTCATCCTGACGGAAACGTAGCGGCCGGTCGCCGCGGGCGCCTGCGCGGAATCCAAGGCCGAAGGCGGCCGCGCTGGAGCTGGCGCGGGGCTGACAAAGCCGGTGCCGCGGGCAATGCGCAGCACGGCGGGCTGCATGTTCTCGTTCATACGGAAGCTTGATGTTTCGGTGGCTGGAATCGCCGGCGGCGATGCGGGCGCTGCCAGAGCAGACGCACGAGTCCTGGCCTGCATGCTGCGGACGCCGCCGGGTGCGCTTCTTGCGCGAGCGCAAAGGCAATCCATCGCGCCGATCAAGCGGCGGCATGCTGCAAAAAACTACCGTCGCGAAGGTGACCGCGGCATGTGCGAGCGAGGCGTCATGGCGCAGTTCCGCCGCATTTGCCGTCATGCCACCGACGTAAGTTAGTCGCTCCCGCGCATCGGGAATCTCCGGTACCGATGCAGCGAATCGGATCAGGGTGGCCACGGAGTCTGATATCGGCCGATGGCGCGGATCACGGTTGCATTCGCGCCGGCCGGGCCGCCAGCGTGAACTGGCCGACCACCGAGTTCAGCCGGACGGCCTGGTCCTTCAGACTCTCCGCTGCGGCGGCGCTCTGCTCGACGAGCGCCGCGTTCTGCTGGGTGGCCTGGTCGAGACGCACCACCGCCGCGCCGACTTGATTGATATCGATGGTTTGCCGGCCGGCCGCGTTCGAGATCGTCGCGATCAGGCCTCCGACCCGGTGCGCCTGGTCGACGATGTGAGCCATACTGCCTCCGGCGGCGCTGACGAGTTGCTGGCCGGCAGCCACTCGCTCGACACTTTCGGCGATCAAGACTTTAATCTGCTTGGCGGCCTCGGCGGAGCGGCGCGCCAGCATGCGAACCTCGCCGGCGACGACGGCGAATCCCGATCCCAGCGTGCCCGCGCGGGCTGCCTCGACCGCTGCGTTCAACGCCAGCAGGTTGGTTTGGAAGGCGATAGCGTCGATGACGCCGATGTGGTCGGCAATGCGACGCGAAGAGTCCGAGATGTCGCCCATGATCGCTACCACACGGTTCACGGCGTTGCCGCCGGCTGTTGCTGCTTGCGATGCCGCGCCGGCGATGGCATCGGCGGCGCGGGCGGTTTCCGCGGTATTGGCCACGGCGCTGGTCAGTTGCTCCATCGATGCCGCGGTTTGCTGCAGATTGCTCGCCTGACCCTCGGTGCGCCGGCTCAGGTCGAGATTGCCGCTGGCGATCTCCAGCGAAGAGGTTTCGATCGAGCGGGCGGCCGCGCTGACATCATCCATCGCCCGTTCCATCCTGGACACGGCCGCCTTCAGCATCAGCGCGATCGGGGCGCTCACGGAAATGTCCGCGACATCGAGGCACAGCGCGCCGTCACGGTCGATGCGCTTGACGATGGCGGACAGCTCCGAAGCCTCGACGGCGCGCCGACGCAGGTGCACGGCGATGTAGACCTCGGCCCCTGTCTGCACGATCACATAGGCCGCATGCACGAGGACTCTCAGGAAGCCGGCTTCCGTGGTGCAGAACACGCCGTAGCCCATGGCCTGCAGCCGATCGACGACGGCATGATGAAGCGCGATCAGCCCGGCGGTCAATACGATCGGTCTCCAGTCCCGATAGACGAGCAACAGGCCGAGGAGGACGAAGGCGCCGAAATGGAACTCCGGTGTGCCGTGGCCAAGCTGGATCTGCAGTGCGACGAAGCCGACGTTGCAGGTGGTGAGGACGACCCAGCACAGGTCTCTTCCTCTTGCGGCCGCGAACACGGCACTTGCGAGCAGCAGTATCGCGCCGGTGCCGAGCAAAGCGAGATTCAGCTCGTCGAAATAGTACCCGATGGCAATCGTCGCCGTGCCTTCGCACAGCAACGCGAGGTACATCACGAGATCGCCGAGACGGGCGATGCCGGAGGGGTCGATCCGGTGGTCGGGAAGGATGACGGAATTGGCGGACATGGCGATCTTCGGTCGAGCCTCGACCGGCAAGGGAGATCTGTCCATATCGACGAGGTGTCTGCCGTTTGTATGACTGCCGAGAATCAATTCGTAAACGGCCTGTATCCCCAGGATTGGACATGACGAGCGAGGCGAATGGCATGTCCTGCATGGCGGATTCGATCCGGGACACGGCGATCAAGGGATCGAGGCTGCTGGCGCAGCTCCACTTGTACCGACGATCGGTGTCATTGACGTACCGTTACCTGCTGTATCGGTCCATTGGTGTTGAGATCACCTTCCTGCGCTAGCCTCGGGATTGCCGCTTGACGGCGTACTCTCGAGAGGTCGCGATGAAGCTCGCCAGTTGCACGTACTACAGTCTCCGAATGCTCGCTTACGTTGCCACGCAAGGCCGGCATCGCCCGACGATCGCGCAGGCTGCCGAATCGCTGGGAATTTCCGAGAGCCACCTCAAGAAGGTGGTCATTCTGCTGGGACAACATGGGTATCTGGCCAACTTGCGTGGAAGGAACGGCGGACTTTGCCTCGCGAAAGCCGCGCGGGACATTGTCATTGGCTCGGTCGTGCGAGTTATCGAACAGGCGACGACCTTCGGAAATCAAGCGTCCGTGAGCGATCAATCGGCTTCAGGAGTTCGGCAACAGGGTCGGATTCATGAAATCCTGAATCGAGCCACCGAGGCTTTCTACGGCCAACTCGATGAATTCAATATTGCCGACATCTCAAGTGCCAATGAGATGCTCGGGTGCGTTGAATCCAATCTGGCCATGATCTTTGCTCATGTCGGTTTTGAAGCCGTCTCTTGATGCATCCATCCGCCATTCGAATGAAAGACCGCCGGCGCCATCGTTCGCGAGCGACGGCGTGCTCGACCCGGGAACGACGCTGATCCTAGCCCTGGCCTTCCCGGCCCCTTACACGAGGAATGGTGCACCCCCAAATTGGTTCAGGTCCCTGAAGGGAGCCGCTGCGAATTGAACCTGCGGTCACCAGCCGAATCCCTGCTTCGACGCTCGCAACGCGACCCACCTTGACCGGCCATCAAGTATTGCTCGCTGCCAACACCTCGACCATGTCGGTCAGACCAGCGAGCGCCTTCTCGATACCGTCCTGGCGCAAGGTGACCATTCCGCCGACGAGTGCCGCAGCCTGCAGTTCAGCGGCCGGCGCGCGGTGACGCACCAACTCGCGGACGCGCTCGTCCGACAACATCAGTTCGTGCAAACCCAAGCGCCCATGGTAGCCATGACCGCCACAGGCCTGGCAACCCTGGTGGTGATAGAGCACCACCTCGCCGCGCGCATTTGCATGTTCGCGCTGCCAGCGCGCGATCAGCACGTCGCGCGTCGGTGCGACCGAACGGCCCGAGTCGATGTACTGCTTGGCAAGTTCGGCCAACGCGTCGGCGTCCAGCGGCTGCGCCACGCGGCACTGCATGCAAAGGCGCCGCACCAGGCGCTGCGCGAGGATGGCCAACAGCGAGTCGGAGAACGTGAATGGATCCAGCCCGATCTCCAGCAATCGGGTGATGCTTTCCGGCGCCGAGTTGGTGTGCAAGGTCGACATCACCAGGTGGCCCGTCAGCGAGGCCTCGACGGCGATGCGGGCCGTCTCTTCGTCGCGCATCTCGCCGATCATGACCACGTCGGGGTCGGCACGCAGGAAGGTGCGCATCGCCGCCGCGAAGGTCCAACCGATACGCGGGTTGACCTGCACCTGGCGCAGGCCTTCCTGCGAGATCTCCACCGGGTCTTCGGCCGTCCAGATCTTGCGCTGGTCGGTGTTGAGGTCGCGCATCACCGAGTGCAGGGTAGTTGTCTTGCCGCAGCCGGTGGGGCCGCAGACGAGGATCAGGCCGTAAGGCTTGTTCATCACCGAGCGCAGCGACGAGAGGTTGCCTGCACTAAGCCCGATGGATTCCAATGGCATTGGCTTCAGCCCGGACAGCAGGCGCAGCACCACGTCCTCCAGGCCGTGCACCGTCGGCACGGTCACCATACGCAGCTCGATGTGCGGACCGCCGAACCGCGCGAAGTCGATCTTGCCGTCCTGCGGCTTGCGGTGCTCGGAGATGTCGAGATCGGCCATGATCTTCAACCTCGCGACGAGCGCGAAACGGTAGCGTGCCGGCAATTCGAGGTAAGGCAGGAGTTCGCCATCCACACGCAGGCGGATGCGCGCCGGTCGCGGCGCGTCGGCGGTCTCGATGTGGATGTCGGACGCGCGCTGACGGATGGCGTCGCTGATCAAGGTGTTGATCAGCCGCACCAGCGTGTTGTCGGATTCCGAGACGACGACGGAGTCCGACAGGGCGTTCTCGGCATCGTGCTCGATGAGTTCGGCCGCCAACTCGTGTACGTCGCGGTTTCCGAAGACGCCGCCTGCCGCATTCGATGCCGATGCAGTGCCGGCGGATCCTCCCTGTGCCGGCGCGTAGGCACGAGAAACTGCCGGCGCCAGCGTGCCCGCCACAGCCAGCACCGGCACGATGCGCAGCTCCGAGGCGAAGCGCAGTTCGTCGAGCAGTTGATGGTCCCAGGGGTCGGACACTGCGACCACCAGCGTGTCGCCACGGACAAGTAGCGGCAACACCGTCTCGCGCAGTGCGATCGCGCGAGGCAGGCGCCGAAGCGCCTCGGGTTGCGCCGGCAGCAAGCGTGGATCCACGGTCTGGACGCCGAGCCATTCAGCCAGCACGGTGTCGAGTTGGGCTGTCGACAGGGCACCACGTTCGACCAGCATTTGCCCGATCAATCGGTGCGGCCGCGCGGACTGTTGTTCCTGAAGCGCGCGCGCCAGGGTCGGTGCATCCACGAGACCACGTTCGATGAGCGCCTCGCCAAGATGGCGCGCCCGATGGACCGGCGTTTCGCCCATCCGGAGCCACAGCTCGTCCAGCGTCGCGGGGAGCCGCAGGGCTCTCCCAGACTTGATGATCGGGGACTTCGCGGTCTCGGTCGCGCTGAGGGTGGCTTGCATTGGGTTTGGCAATTTTGCGGCCAAGCGAGGCCACTTTGCGGCTGCGCGTCACGCGCTAATAAGGCCACTCTATCGACGGCGGTTCCATGAGCTTGAGGGCTACGCGCGCGCACCAGCAAGGCGGTTTGATCCAGATCAGCTCATCTCGAATTCCCGGCTAGGCGACGCCGGTCGGGCGGTGATCAGGCCCGTTGAGAAAGACGTTTCAGGCTGATGTTTCCAGGCGTCCATTTACCGAACGTCACCGAGGTGAAACGGACCGTTCGCATCAGATCTGCGCGCGCCACTTAGACTTGTCACTTGCCTGTCTCTTGCTTCGAGTGACGGCTCAACTTTGAGTAGACCCAATGACCACCGATAGTGCCGTGGCGTCGACTGCCGCCGGCAATACCATCAAGAATTCAACTTTTCTGGTCGTCGATGACTTCAGCACGATGCGGCGCATTGTCGCCACCCTGGTCAGAGAGTTGGGAGCTGAACGTGTCGTCGAGGCCGAGAACGGTGTTCAGGCCTGGAAGAAGATCGAGCTGGGAGGGATCGACTTTGTCATCAGCGACTGGAACATGCCTGAGATGAATGGCCTCGAGCTGCTCAAGAAAGTGCGCGCCGAGTCGAACTACCGTGATATGCCGTTCTTGCTGATCACCGCCGAGGCTCGCACGGACAACATTGTCGAGGCGGTTCAATCCGGCGCGGACGGCTACGTCGTCAAACCGTTCACCGCCACGGTGCTCGCAGCAAAGATAGCCAACGTCCTCAAGCGTCGGGCAATCGCATGAACAGTCAAGCAACGACCATCCGTCACGCCGACACACGAGAGCAGGCCGACACATCGGCATTCTCGCGTCTCGGAAGCATCACCCGCGAATTGCACGAAGCCTTGCGCTCGCTTGGCGCCGCTCCCGAACTGCAACGGGTCATTCAAGAGATTCCCGATGCGCGCGAGCGACTGACCTATGTCGGGGCCATGACCGAAGGCGCCGCTCATCGCGTGCTCGGCCTCGTCGAAACAGCCAAGCCCGATTGCATCGCGCAAAAGCAGCAGGCAAGCCAGCTGGCCGAATTGCTCGAGCGCAACGCCAAGGACGATTCGTCAAACACCCAGCACGCGATGCGGATGCTGACCGTTGCCGGAGGCTATGCAAGGCGCACCGCGGCATTCGCCGAACGGCAGGAGCAAGTGCTCAGCGACATCATGATGGCGCAGGACTTCCAGGACTTGTCGGGCCAAGTGATCAAGAAGGTTGTCGACATGATCACTCGGACGGAGCGTCAACTGGTGCAGCTGTTGCTTGACTACCCGGATGAAGCCGCATCTTGCCTCGTCGCGTCCAACGAGCCGTCGCTCCAAGGTCCGCAAACGCCCGACAAGGCGTTGCAGCAAGACGATGTGGACGATTTGCTCGCCTCCATGGGCTTCTGATATGTGCCGGCACCACTGAGAGCTGCCGTAAGGACTCCATCACCTCGACGGCTCGCTCCTTTCGCCACGCGGCGCGCCCGGCGCGCGACAGTCGATCCGAGGTTTCCGACATTCATCGAGCACCGATCACGGCGGGAAACGTCTCCCGAAGCGACCAGCCGCAGATTCGGGCGCCTCGTCGAGCCTGGATCGTGCTGGGGCGTTCACCCACCGGCGGGCGTCGGCCCGACCGGTTTGCCGATGGCTTTCAGGTGACGGGCCGCGTGCAGGCCAATCTGGCGGTGCTCCTCAGGCCGGCAGCTTGAAGCGGCCGACGCGCGCGGCCAGCGCGTGCGCCTGGTCCTGCAAGCTGCTGGCCGCCGCTGCCGTCTGCTCCACCAGGGCCGCGTTCTGCTGCGTCTGCCGGTCCAGCGACTGGATCGATTCGTCGATCTGGCCAACGCCCAGGCTCTGTTCGGCTGCGCCGGTGGACACCTCGTTCAACAAGGTCTTCATGCGATCGGCTGTGGCGACCAGCTCCCGAATCGTGCGGCCTGCATCGCCGACCACCTCGCCGCCCGCCTTGACATGTTCGACGCTGCTGCCGATCAGCCCCTTGATCTCCTTGGCCGCACTCGCGGAGCGATGGGCCAGCGCGCGCACCTCGCTGGCGACGACGGCGAAGCCACGCCCCTGCTCGCCCGCGCGTGCCGCCTCGACCGCAGCGTTCAGCGCCAGGATGTTGGTCTGGAAGGCGATGCCGTCGATCACGCCGATGATCTCGGAGATCTTGCTCGACGAGTCCTGCACGCGCTGCATCGTCTCGACCACCGAGCCGATGGTCGTGCCGCTGGCATCAGCTGCCTCGGCGTTCACCGCTGCGAGGCGCGCGGCATCCTGGGCCCGTTCGGCCGTGAGCGAGACGGTCGACGAGATCTCCTCGATCGCCGAGGCCGATTCCTCGAGGTTGGCCGCCGCCTGCTCGCTGCGAGTGCTCAGATCCTGCGAGGCACTCGCGATCTCGGCGCTGGCATGCACGAGTTGGTCCGAGGCGCCCCGGACCTCGGCGACGATGCTGCGCAAGGCATGCTGCATCTCGGCCAGCGAGAGCATCAAGCCGGCGGCCTCGTCGCGGCCCCAGGGGCGCGGCGTGGTCGTCAAGTCGCCCTCGGTCATCGCGCGCAGATGGCGTGCCACTTCGCCCAACCCGCCGCGCATCACGATGTAGAAGCTGTAGAAGAGGTAGCTCACCAGCACGAGACACATGGCAACACCGGCGATGACTTCATTGCGTTCGCGCGCAGCGTTATCGATGCGCCGCTGCAGCAACTCGTCGAGCATCTGCGCGCCCGACGAAGAGAAGCTGCGCAAGGCGTCGATCGCCGCCTGCCCGGGTGCGTTCAGGCCAGTCACGTCGGCCTTGAAGGCGTCTCCGAACCAGGCGGCTTCGGCCGCCTTCAGGTAGGCCTGGTTGGTCGAGAGCACGAGCGACAGGTCGACCCGATGCTTGATCTCGGGTTCGGCCGCGGCGGCGCGGTCGAGCTGATCCGCGAGGCCTTCCAGCTTGTCGCGGCCGGTGGCCCAGATGGCATAGAGTTCCTGCAGCTCGCGCGGCTTGGCGGCTTGGCGGTGCTCCATGGCGCCGGCCACCGCGCGGCCGCGCGAGATCGCCTCGATCACGCTGGAGGCCTGGTCGACCGAGACGGTCATCAGGTAGTAGCTCGCCTGTTCGGGATCAAGCGAGAGGTTGGAGATGTCCAGTACGCTGGTGCGCATCGCCGTCAGCGTGTCGACAAGGGCCTGCATCGGTGCGGCCAGCATGTCGGCCGTGGCGCCGGCAGCAACGGCCGCCTTCACCGCATCGCCGCGCTTGATCACGCCTTCCAACGCGGCGGCCAGCTCCCTGCCTTCGGTCACCTGAGTCAATGCCGTGCGGACTTCGGCCAGGCGGGAATCGATGGCCGCGGTGTCCACGCTGGCCTGCAGGCCGCTCATCACGAGCCGACGCTGCTTCTGGACCTCGACCATCAGGGGCTCGATCGCTCGCACCATCGCCACGCCGCGCCGTTCCTGCTGCGCGAAGCGGATGGTCTCCTGATCCTGCAGCACGTAGGCGGTGAGCAGGAGGCCCAGCGGCAGTAGGAATCCGAGCGAGATCAGCACGGCCTTGAGCGGGAAGCCCAGGCTGCGGAAGAGCCGCACCCCGGGCGCCCAGAGGCCATGATGGCGGAAGAACTGCGCCAGGCCGCGGGGCGGAGGCGCGTGGATCGTGGGCGAGGCGGAGGCGGCTGCGGATGCGATGGTCATGTCGAACTCGTGATGGTGCGGCTCGCGGGGGTGACGGGGGCTTGAACCGGCCTTCACACACGCCGCGCGAACAGCGGGGAGACTAGGCAACCCGGGCCTCCGAATGACGAATCGCCGGCGTCGTTGTGTAACGACGCGTGAACAGTCTGTTTCCGCACGCTGGGCGCTCAGCTTCGTCCCAGCCATCGCCTCGGTCAGTCACTCGGCTTGTTGCGCTGGATCAAAGCAGCGGCGCGGACGAGGCCTTATCGTCGGCTCCACGTGGCGCTCGGCGCGCTGCGTGCGCACCATGCACTGGACTCTCGACCGTTATCCACCGCCCTTGGAGAATCTTCCGCCCGGCGTTCGCCGCAAGGCGATCGAGCGCGCCAACGTCTTGTTGTCCGCAGGGCAGGACGAAGACTCGGCCCTGTGCCAGGCCATCGCGGACGCGCGGCGCTGGGCGCGCGAGGGACTGTGCGGGCTCGCCTTGCGCTAGGCGGGTCTCAGCCGGCCCGTTGCCGGCAGCGTGCGAGCCCCTCGCGGAGTTCACCGAGTCTCGGTGGTTTGCCGAGCACGACGTCCACTTGCGGCGGGGTGTCGCCGTCGTCGGCCATGCGCTGTCCCCAGCCGGTCAGCAGAATGACCGGCGAGCGGCGCATCCATGGCGAGGCGGACCCAGAGCGTCGCGACCGGTTTGCCGTCGAACTGATCGCAACGCTCAGCTTGCTTGGCGAACATGTCGAACCTTTCAATCATCAGTCCAAGCCGTCATCGGTCGAAGCCCTTGCGGCTGTGTCGAACATTGCGCCGCAGATCGCAGAGCGATCTGGCTTGACCTGCATCAAACCCGCACTCGCCGGATGGACGCACGATGGCCGCGTCCCGGAACAACGGCGCGCAGATCCTGGAGACAGACGACACGCGGCTTGATCGATATCAAAGCCGCTAGCCGCCGGGCACCGAAGAATCGCTCCGTCCTCATTCAAGAGAAGAACGGAGTCCTCGATGGCCGAGAGCACGAGCACGCAGACGAACCCGCCGGTGAATTACAGCGACGCGGCCGTGCGCGGCTTCGCGCTCGCCGCCGTGGTGTGGGGCCTGGTCGGGATGCTGGTGGGCGTGATCATCGCCGCGCAGCTGGCCTTCCCCGACCTGACCTACGGCGTCCCCTGGCTCAGCTACGGGCGGCTGCGTCCGCTGCACACGAACGCGGTGATCTTCGCCTTCGGCGGCTGCGCGCTGATGGCGACGAGCTTC
>Ga0105239_10000678_pt1 | contig 48539 bp, 45 predicted proteins | sample KBSC44metaG_FD_92761 | JGI IMG/M metagenome (GOLD analysis project Ga0105239, IMG submission 92761) | Corn rhizosphere microbial communities from Kellogg Biological Station, Michigan, USA - KBS C4-4 metaG | ecosystem: Host-associated > Plants > Roots > Rhizosphere > Soil | place: Michigan, USA...
CAGCAGCAGGTCGTGGCGCAGCGGGACCGCAAGCGCGCGTGCGAGCGGACGCGCGAGTTCGAGGGCCTGGTTGTAGCCGCGTTCGCGCAGGCGGGCGGCGTGCAGCGGCACCGGCACGATCAGGTCCGGTCGCGGCAGGCCGGCATGCGATGCCTGCGCGGCGAGCAGGTCGGCCAGCACGCGACCGGCGGCGAGGTCGGCCCGGAACTTGAACCGCGCCTCGAGCAGATCGAGCGGATGACCGTAGCGGAACGGCGCCCACGCCGCCGCGAATGGCGCGGGCGCCTTCACGCACGCGGCGCACAGCGGCGCCGGTACCGCCAGCGGTAACGCGCAGCGCGGACAAGCCGGTCGGTTGAGCACGAGATCCGCGACGCAGCCCGCGCACAGGTCGCGGCCGTCGGCGCCATGCGCCCCGCACAGCAGGCAGCGCGGCGGCAGCAGCACGCGCAGGACAGGGTCCGACCAGCCGTCAACCGGGTACGTCCATTTCAAGTTGACAGCCTCCCTGCCGCCGCCGAGACTTTGCTGCAGCGTCTACCCACTTTAAGCGAATCCGCCCACCATGACTGCCCTCCGCCACGACTGGACCCGCGACGAGGTCCTCGCCCTGCTCGAACTGCCGTTCGCCGACCTGATCGCGCGTGCGCAGGCCGTGCATCGCGCGCATCACGACCCGAATGCGGTGCAGGTATCGACCCTGCTCTCGATCAAGACCGGCGGCTGTCCGGAAGACTGCGCCTACTGCCCCCAGGCCGCGCGCTATGCAACCGGTGTCGAAGCCGAAAAGCTCATGAGCCTCGACGCCGTGCTGGCGAAGGCGCAGGCGGCGAAGAATGCCGGCGCGACGCGTTTCTGCATGGGTGCGGCATGGCGCTCGCCGAAGGACCGCGACATTCCGAAGGTGGCCGCGATGATCGGCGCGGTGAAGTCACTCGGCATGGAAACCTGCGCGACGCTCGGCATGCTGAGCGAGCCGCAGGCGAATGCGCTCAAGGACGCCGGCCTCGACTACTACAACCACAACCTCGACAGCGCGCCGGAGTTCTACAACGAGATCATCCACACGCGCGAGTACCAGGATCGCCTCGACACGCTCGGCCACGTGCGCGATGCCGGCCTCAAGACCTGCTGCGGGGGTATCGTCGGCATGGGCGAGTCGCGCGCGCAGCGCGCCGGCCTGCTGCACACGCTCGCGACCCTGCCCGCGCATCCGGATTCGGTGCCGATCAATCGCCTGGTGCAGGTCGCCGGCACGCCGCTCGCGGGCACCAGGGAACTCGATCCGTTCGAGTTCGTGCGCACCATCGCGGTCGCGCGCATCGTGATGCCGAAGTCGATGGTGCGCTTGTCGGCCGGGCGCGCCGAGATGAGCGACGAGTTGCAGGCGCTGTGCTTCCTCGCCGGCGCGAACTCGATCTTCTACGGTGAGAAGCTGCTCACGACCGGCAACCCGGATACCGCGCACGACCAGGCGCTGTTCACGCGCCTCGGCATCCACGCCATGCCGGTGGAAGCCACGTCGAATACCGTGCATGCGGACATCATCGAGTTCAACGCGGCCGACGCCGCTGCCTGATCGTCGCGGCGTGACGTCGGAGGCGAAACGGTCGATGCGTCCCGACCTACTCGAACGCCTGGCGGTGGCGCACGCCGAGCGTGCGCACGCCGCGCTGCTGCGTCGCCTGCGCGCGGTGGAAAGCATCGATGGCGCGATGATTCGCGTCGACGGCCGGTGCCTGCTGAACTTCGCCAGCAACGACTATCTCGGGCTCGCCCAGCATCCCGCGTTGCGCGAGGCGCTCGCGCGCGCGGCCGCGCGCTGGGGCGTCGGCGCATCCGCGGCGCATCTGCTCGGCGGTCATCGCGAGGAGCACGCGCGGCTCGAGGATGCGCTCGCGCGCTGGTCGGGACGCGAGCGTGCCCTGCTGTTCTCGACCGGCTACATGGCGAACCTCGGCGTCGCCGGCGCGCTGCTCGACGCGGACGACCTGTGCGTGCAGGACAAGCTCAACCACGCGAGCCTGATCGACGCCGCACGCCTCGCCGGCTGCACCCTGAAGCGGTTCGTGCACGCGGACATCGCCAGCGCCGCGCGCCAGCTCGCGACGAAGCCCGCCGCGGGCGCATTGCTCGCGACGGACGGCGTGTTCAGCATGGACGGCGATGTCGCGCCGTTGCGCGGACTCGCGGCGCTGTGCTCACGGCAGCGTGCGACCCTGATGGTCGACGACGCGCACGGACTCGGCGTGCTCGGACCGGGCGGCGCCGGCAGCGTCGCCGAAGCCGGCCTGTCGCAGGACGAAGTGCCGGTGCTGATGGGCACGCTCGGCAAGGCGCTCGGCGTCGCCGGTGCGTTCGTCGCAGGCAGCGCCGCGCTGGTCGACGGCCTCGTGCAGCAGGCGCGCACCTTCGTCTACACGACCGCGCTGCCACCAGCGCTGGCAGCCGCCACCTGCACCGCGATCGACATCGCCCGGTTCGAGGAATGGCGACGCGAACGGCTGCTGCGCCTGGTCGCGCACTTCCGCCAGGGCGCCGCCGCGCGCGGCATCCGCCTGCTCGATTCGCGCACGCCGATCCAGCCGATCCTCGTCGGCGATGCGGCGGCGGCGCTCGCACTGTCGCAACGCCTCGAAGCGAACGGCTTTTACGTGCCCGCGATCCGCCCGCCGACCGTGCCGCAAGGCGCGGCGCGCCTGCGCGTCGCGCTGTCGGCGTTGCACGCGGAAAGCGACCTGGAACGGCTGCTCGATGCACTCGCACCGCGGGCAACGCCGTCCTCATCCGAGCTTCCTTTTGCAGGGAGGGCTGAATAGCCATGCACATCGAGTCACACGGAAGCGGACCCGAGCTCGTGCTCATCCACGGCTGGGCGATGCATGGCGGCATCTTCGCGGGGTTGCTGGATGCACTCGCCGAACGTTTCCACGTGCATCTGGTCGACTTGCCGGGACACGGTTGCAGCCGCGACGAAACGCGCTTCGACGTCGCCGACAGCGCGCGCCGCATCGCGGCGTCGACGCCGCGCGCGCTGTGGGTCGGCTGGTCGCTCGGCGGTCTGGTCGCGCTGCGCGCCGCGCTGGATCGGCCAGGCCAGGTGCGTGGCCTCGGCCTCATCGCTTCGAGCCCGCGCTTCGTCAGCGCGACTGACTGGCCGAACGGTGTCGGCGCGAGCGTGTTCGCGGAGTTCGGCGCCGAGCTCGAAGCGCGCTACCGGCACGCGATCGAGCGCTTCCTCGCGCTCGAGACGATGGGCTCCGCGCATGCACAGGCCGAGCTGCGCGAGCTGAAGAAGATCGCGTTCGCGCGCGGTGAACCGCGCATCGAGGCGCTCACCGACGGCCTCGCCGCGCTCGATGCCAGCGACCTGCGCGCCGAACTTGTGCAGCTCGCGATGCCGAGCCTGTGGATCGCCGGGCGTCGCGACCGGCTGGTGCCCGCGGCGGCGATGCGCTGGTCCGCCGATGCCGCGCCGAATGCGCGCTATCTCGAGTTCAATAGCGGCCATGCGCCGTTCCTCGAGCACGCCACGGAGATCGCCGATGCGTTCGCGGCGTTCGCCGCGGAGTTGCCGGCATGAGTGCGGGCCTCGATCGCGCGCATATCCGCCGCGCGTTCGGGCGCGCTGCGGCGAGCTATGCCGCGCATGCGGCGCTGCAGGTCGAGGTGGCGACACGCTTGCGCGAGCATCTCGACGCGTCACCCGCGTTCGCGCCGCGGCGCATTCTCGACGTCGGCTGCGGTCCGGGTGAAGGCGTCGCCGCATTGCGGGCGCGCTATCCGCAGGCCGAATTCCTCGCACTCGACCTCGCGTTGCCGATGCTGCAGGTGGGGAAAAAGAACGAAGAGGGGACAGGTTCGTTTTCGACAGGAAGTCTGGCGCAGTCACCGTCGCGCGCACTCGAAAATGAACCTGGCCCCTTTTCCTTCTTCCTGTGCGCCGACGCGCAGGCCTTGCCGCTCGCCGAGGCGAGCGTCGATCTCGTGCATTCGAGCCTGTGCCTGCAATGGTGCGAAGACCCGGGGCTCGCGCTGGCCGAATTCCGTCGCGTGCTGCGCCCCGGCGGCCTGCTGCTCTTCTCCACGTTCGGCCCGGACACGCTCAAGGAACTGCGCGCCGCGTTCGCCGCCATCGATCGCATGCCGCACGTAAGCCGCTTCGTCGACATGCACGACATCGGCGACGCCCTGCTCGCCAGCGGGTTCCGCGACCCGGTGCTCGAACGCGACGACTTCATCCTGACCTATACCGACGCGCGCACGCTCATGCGCGAACTGCGCGCGATCGGCGCAACCAATGCGGATGCGCAACGCCAGCGCAGCCTGACCGGCAAGACGCATCTCGCCGATGTCATCGGTGCGTATGAACGCTTCCGCCGCGATGGCGTGCTGCCGGCAACCTACGAGGTCGTCTACGCGATCGCGCGTGCGCCCGACGCGGGGCAACCGCGCCGACAGGGTGGCGAAGACATCGCGAGTTTCCCGATCGAGCGCCTGCGCGGCAGCCGGCGGCGCGCATGAGCGCCACGCAACGCCGTCATGCGCTCGGCGCGGTGCTGATCGCACTCGCGTCGGCGCTGTTCTTCACATCGACCTACGTGCTGAACCGCGCGATGGCGAATGCGGGCGGGTACTGGGCGTGGTCGGCGTCGCTGCGCTACCTGCTGACCCTGCCGATGCTCGCACTGGTGTTGCCCTGGCGCGGCGGCTGGCGCCCGGTATGGTCGGCGCTGCGCGCGCACCCGTGGACCTGGCTGGGATGGAGCGGGATCGGCTTCGGGTTGTTCTGCGTCTGCCTGACCTGGGCCGCCGCGTTCGCGCCGGCGTGGCTCGTCGCCGGCACGTTCCAGCTGACCGTGATCGCCGGCATGCTGCTGGCGCCGCTGCTCTACCGCGACGAACGCGCGCGCCTTCCGCGTGCCGCGCTCGCGCTCGGCGTTGTCATCGTCGCCGGCGTAGCACTGATGCAGGGCGCGCATTTCCACGGCCATCTTGGCCGCAATGCCTGGCTTGCACTCGCCTCGGTTGCGCTGTCCGCGTTCCTCTACCCACTCGGCAATCGCGCGATCCTGTTGCATCTCGAACGCAGCGGCGAGGTGCTCAATGCGACCCAGCGCGTGTTCGGCATGACGCTCGCGAGCCAGCCGTTCTGGTGGATCGTGGCTGCCGGCGCGGGTCAAGTCGCCGGTGTACCGCCGTTGCAACAGATCGGGCTCGCCGCAGGGGTGGCGCTGTTGACCGGCACGATCGCGACGATCCTGTTCTTCCAGGCGACCGCGATGGTGCAGGACGATCCGGCCGCGCTCGGCGCGGTCGAGGCGATGCAGGCCGCCGAGCTGCTCTTCTCGAGCGCACTCGGCGTCGCCTTCCTCGGCGAGGCGCCACCGCAGGGAGCCGCCGCGCTCGGCGCACTGCTGGTGGTCGCGGGCATCATCGGCCTCGGCCTGCTGGTCGGGCGGACCGCAGCCGGGAGCGCACGCGCGGCGCAGGCGTTGCGCAGCGATCGCGGCGCCTGAGCTACTTGGTCAGGATCAGCTTGTCATTGCGGGTCAAGCGCAGGTGGTACTCCTGGCCCGCATGTTCGATCACGAGTTCGCGCGCACCCGCGAGCAAGCGCTGGCTGTCGACGCGCGCGGCGCGCCGCCATTGCGGTGCCGGCGCGGCGGCGGTCGACGCGGTCGGGGTCTGGTCGTTTTGCGGTACGGGCAGATCGAACATGACGCATCTCCGTTCGGAAGATGTGATGATAACCATTCTCATTTGATCGTCAACTGTTTGATTTTATGGAACCGCTTCGGCTCTTGTGTACGCGTGGTTGTGCGCGACCGGTACGCCGCCTAGACTGCGCGCGCTCCATCGGGGAGTAGCCGACCGCAGCGAACGGCCGCGGAGCGCGCGTCAACACACTTGGCGGACACGCCATGGCGCACGCGACGGATCGCCACGATCCGTCCGGCAAGACCTTTGGTTCGTGCAGGCAGTGCCCGGCCGGGACTGCGTGCGCGTTCCATCGCGTCCTCGCTCCCGGCCGTCGGAGTTCCAGCATGCAGACCCTCATCGTTTCGACCGTTGCCGTCGCGATCGCCGAGATCGGCGACAAGACGCAATTGCTGTCGCTGATCCTCGCCGCGAAATACCGCCGACCGTGGCCGATCTGCATCGGTATCCTGATCGCGACGCTCGCCAACCACGCGCTGGCCGCTTCAGTCGGTGCGCTCGTCGCGCAATGGCTCGCGCCGGGCACGCTGAAATGGATCGTCGCGGCGAGCTTCTTCGCGGTCGCGCTGTGGACGCTCAAGCCCGACCACGCGGATGAAGACGATGCCGCGCGCGGGACTTCGCGCAGCGTGCTGGTCGCGACGCTGGTCGCGTTCTTCCTCGCCGAGATGGGTGACAAGACCCAGGTCGCGACCGTGGTGCTTGCCGCGCAATACCACCCTCTGTGGCAGGTCGTCGCGGGCACCACGATCGGCATGCTGCTGGCGAACGTGCCGGTAGTCTGGCTCGGCGCGCGCTTCGCGTCGCGGCTGCCGTTGAAGGCCGCGCGAATCGGTGCGGCGGGGCTGTTCGCGGCGCTTGGATTATGGATCGTGTTTGCGTGATCGAGCCGTGGTGATGACGGCGGGACTCGCGCTGCGTACTCGATCCGCCCTATCCCGCCCTACAGCGCGTCGGCGTCGAGCTCGCCGGTGCGGATGCGCACCACGCGGTCCAGCTGCCAGACGAAGATCTTGCCGTCGCCGATCTTGCCGGTATTGGCAGACTGGCTGATCGCCTCCACCACGCGCTCGACCTGGTCGTCGGCGACCGCGACCTCGAGCTTGATCTTCGGCAGGAAATCGACCACGTACTCGGCGCCACGGTACAGCTCGGTATGCCCCTTCTGGCGCCCGAAGCCGCGCACCTCGGTCACGGTGACACCCTGCACGCCGACATCGGCAAGCGCCTCGCGCACGTCGTCGAGCTTGAACGGCTTGATGATCGCCATGACCATCTGCATGGCTGTCTCCCAGCGAATTTCTGTCCGACGCGACTATAGCGGATGGACCGGGGTAGGAAATTTCCTACAAAGACTTCCGAATTCACCGGCTGGCGCGCGCGCGGCGCCTGCGTAGACTGTTTCGGGCGGGGAGGTGTGCCGATGGATCGGCGCCGCAGGGAAGCTCCGACCGATGGCGGACATTGCGTTCGCCATCGGTCGCCCCCACGGATCAGGGGAACAGGAAAAGGTACCGAACGACCGGGACAGGTCGCGGCACCGCCGCATATATCCTTCGGCATGCCAGGGTGAACGCATGATCCAGATCCACACTATCGACTCGCTTGCCCAGCGCCTTGCCGCGCTGGTGCCGCCGGGGCTGCAGGACGCGCGCGCCGACCTCACCGCGACCTTCCGCAGCGCACTGCAGGCCGGTCTGCGCGAACTCGATCTCGTCTCGCGCGAGGAATTCGACGTGCAGCGCTGCGTGCTGCTGCGCACACGCGAGAAGATCGAGGAACTCGAACAACAGCTGCTCGCGCTCGAACGCGAGATCGGTGTCGACAGCACGCCGCGGCACTAGCGCCGACGCGCGCCATCGCGGCACAACCGAAGGCACGCGCCTGCGAGCGGCAACGGGCGCGCGCGTCCGCGACATGGAGGTCGCACGCATGGAATGCATCGGGCGACACGTTTTCCCGGGACGCCCGCTGACCAGCGCAGTTCACCCCACGGCGCGGACAGCGGGCTCTTTTTTGCGCCAACGCGCGCGCACATGAGCCTCGCCGTCGTCTACAGCCGCGCGCAGGACGGCATCGCCGCGCCGCTGGTGTCGTGCGAGGTCCACCTGTCCGGCGGACTGCCCGGCACCTCGATCGTCGGCCTGCCGGAAACCGCAGTCAAGGAAGCGCGCGATCGCGTGCGCGCGGCGATTCTCAATGCGCAATTCGAATGGCCGCAGCGCAAGGTCACGGTCAACCTCGCGCCGGCCGACTTGCCCAAGGACGGTGGTCGCTTCGACCTGCCGATCGCGATCGGCGTACTCGCCGCGAGCGGCAGCGTTCCGCGCGAGGCCCTCGAAGGCTACGAATTCATCGGCGAGCTCGCTCTGTCCGGAGAACTGCGCGCGGTCAACGGCATCCTGCCGGCGGTGTTGCAGGCGACGCGGCGCGGCAGGCGCGTGGTCGTTCCGCGCGGCAACGGCGGCGAAGCCGCCCTGGTCGAAGAGGCCGACGTGCGTGTCGCCGGTTCCCTGCTCGAAGTCTGCGCGCATCTCGCGGGACGCATTGACCTGCCCAAAGCGCAGGTGGACGTGGGTGTCGCAGGCGCCGTCCACGCCGTTCCGGATCTGCTCGACGTGCGCGGGCAGGCGCATGCGCGACGCGCGCTCGAGATCGCCGCGGCGGGCGCGCACAACCTGCTGCTGGTCGGCCCGCCCGGCACCGGCAAGACGATGCTCGCCTGCCGCCTGCCCGGCATCCTGCCACCGCTCGACGAGGCCGAAGCGCTCGAGCTCGCCGCGGTGCGTTCGGTCGCCGGGCACGATGCGGATGTCGCGAACTGGAAGCAGCGCGCATTCCGTTCGCCGCACCACACCGCGTCCGCGGTCGCACTCGTCGGCGGCGGATCGGTGCCGCGCCCGGGCGAGGTCTCGCTCGCGCATCACGGCGTGCTGTTCCTCGACGAAGTGGTCGAGTTCGACCGCCATGTGCTCGAAGTGCTGCGCGAGCCGCTCGAATCCGGCCGCATCGCGATCTCGCGCGCGGCGCGCCAGGCCGAGTTTCCTGCGCGCTTCCAACTGGTCGCGGCGATGAATCCATGCCCGTGCGGCTACGAGGGCGATGCGGGCGGGCGCTGCCGCTGCAGTGCCGATGCGATCGCGCGCTATCGCGCACGCCTGTCCGGGCCCCTGCTCGATCGCATCGACCTCAAACTCGAGATGCCGCGCGTCGCGCAGGCCGACCTGCGCAACGGCGCGGGTGGCGAGGCGAGCGCGGACGTGCGCGCGCGCGTGATCGCGGCGCGCGGGCGCCAGCTGCAACGCGCCGGCAAGCCGAATGCGTGGCTCGGCAACCGCGAGGTCGAGCGCGATTGCAAACTCGACGAGCGTCTGCACGCGTTGCTCGATCGCGCGGTCGAGCGGCTCGGCCTGTCCGCGCGCGCCTACCATCGCGTACTGCGCGTCGCGCGCACGGCCGCCGATCTCGCCGGCAGCGCGGACATCGACGCGACGCATCTGTCGGAAGCGGTGCAATACCGGCGCTTCGATTTCAGCCGGAGCGGCGCCGCGTACTGAGACGGTGAAGCATGCAGCGCGCTCCGGCTATGATCGTCGCCGGAGTCCCGATGAACGCGATCCACAACACTTACTGGCTGCTCGCCGCTGCCGCTGCGCTGATCCTGGTCGGCATCGGTTCGAGCCTCGTCGCGCGGCGTTTCGGCGCGCCCTTGCTGCTGGTATTCCTCGTGGTCGGCATGCTCGCCGGTGTCGACGGACCCGGCGGCATCCATTTCGACGACGTCGCGAGCACTTATCGCATCGGCTCGCTCGCGCTCGCGGTCATCCTGTTCGACGGTGGCCTGCGCACGCGCCGCGAGAGTTTCCGCGGCGTGTTCGCGCCGACCCTGCTGCTGGCGACGGTCGGCGTGGTCGTCACCGCCGCATTGACCGGCGTCGCCGCGCAGTGGCTGCTCGGCCTGGGCCTGGTGCAGGCCCTGCTGCTCGGCGCGGTCGTCGCCTCGACCGACGCCGCGGCGGTGTTCTTCCTGTTGCGCGCCGGCGGCCTGCAACTGCGCTCGCGCGTCGGCGCCACGCTCGAGATCGAATCGAGCGCGAACGATCCGGTTGCGGTGCTGCTGACCACCCTGCTGGCCGAATTCCTCGCCGCACCGGCCGGCATCGAGAGCTCGGACCTCCTGCGCGAACTCGCGTTGCAGTTCGGCATCGGCGCGCTCGGCGGTGCGCTCGGCGGTTTCGCGATCGCTGCCGCGTTGCGCAAGTTGCCGCTCTCCGGCGGCCTCGCCGCATTGTTCCTCGTCACGGCGGCCTTGTTCGTGTTCGGCGCGACCGGCTCGCTGCACGGCAGCGCGTTCCTCGCGGTGTACGTTGCCGGCGTCATCGTCGGCAATCGCAACGTGCCCGGGTTCGCCAACCTGTTGTCCGTGCTGGATGCCGGCACCTGGTTGTGCCAGATCGTGATGTTCCTCGTGCTCGGCCTGCTCGCCACGCCGCATACGCTCGGCAGCGCGCTGTGGCCCGCGCTCGGGCTCGCCGCGTTCCTGATGCTCGTCGGCCGCCCGCTCGCGGTGGCGCTGTGCCTGGTGCCGTTCCGCTACGGCAAGCGCGAGATCGGCTTCATCGCCTGGGTCGGCCTGCGCGGCGCGGTCGGCATCTTCCTCGCCTCGATCCCGATGCTGATGCAGCTGCCGAACGCGCAGCTGATCTTCAACGTCGCCTTCGTCGTCGTGCTCGCCTCGTTGCTGGTGCAGGGCTGGACGCTTGGGCTCGCCGCACGCCTGCTCGACGTCGCGTTGCCGCACCGCGACCGCGCCGTGCGACGCGTCGAACTCGACCTGCCCGGGTCGCTCGAGCGCGAAATGGTCGGCTATGCAGTCGCGCCCGGCGCCAGGATCCTCAATGGCGCAGGGCTGCCGGCTTGGGCACAGCTCACGATGATCGTGCGCAGCGGCGAGATCCTCATGCCGGACGCCTCCGGTCCACTCGTCGGCGGCGACTACGCCTATCTGCTGGCACCGCCGGGGCGCGTCTACCGGCTCGACTGGCTGTTCGCGCCGCCCGACGAGGCGCTCGAGGCGGAGCGCGAGATGTTCGGCGAATTCAGCTTCGACGCCGGCGTGCGCCTCGCCGACGTCGCCGAGTTCTACGCGCTGCCGATCCGCGCGAAGGACGCGCCGCTGACCCTGGCGCAGCACTTCGAGCGCCGCTTCGAACACACGATCGAAATCGGCGATCGCGTGCGCCTCGGGCCGGTGACCCTGATCGCACGCGAACTCGACGACGACGGCGTGCGCAAGGTCGGCCTCAAGCTCGAGCGCCTCGGCAATGCACTGGTGCGCCGACCATGGCTTGCGCGGTTGCTGGTGCATCCCCTGGTCGGGCGCTGAATCCACGCGGCAAGGTGCGACATCCGTGATCCGCGTTGCTTCGTCGCTCGCGCGTCTGTCCTATGATGCGGCGATTCGTTTCGCGGACCGGACACGCATGCCGATCGCCGACATCCCATCGCCGCCGCTGCCGCCGCTCGGCGGATTGCGCGCGCTCGTCGCCGGTGTCGAAGCGCTCGCAGCTGCGCGGCGCGACAGCGTGTTGTGCGTGGTCGTCGCGACGAACGGATCGACCTATCGCAAGCCGGGAGCGCTGATCCTGCTCGATGCCGCAGGCGTCCGGGTCGGCGCGCTGTCCGGGGGTTGCCTGGAAGCGGAACTGGAGGCGCGCGCGCGCGACGTGCTCGCGAACGGAGTGGCACAGCATGCGCGCTTCGACACCAGCGGTGACGAGGACCGCGTGTTCGGATCCGGCACCGGCTGCGGCGGATCGACCGAAGTGCTGTTGCTGCCGCTGCCTCCTGCAGCTGCGCCGCTGCGGCGCGCGCTGCGCGCGGCCGATGCGCAGGACGTCGAACTCTCGCTCACCCTCGTCGCGCACGGCGAGGGCCTCGGCTCGGGGGCGGCCATCGTCGGCGACGAGCGGCACTCCTTCGACGCGAGCGGTGCCGCGCTCGACGACGAACCGGCGCTGGTCGACGCACTGACCGTGCGCATCGCCCCTGCACCACGCGTACTCCTGCTCGGTGCAGGACCGGAGACGCAACCGCTGCTCGCCATGACGCGCCGACTCGGTTGGCGCGTGGAGCTCGCCGAGCACCGCGAACGCTGGCTGCGCTTCGCCGCCGACGGCGGTGCCGATGCCGAGCATCGAGACGGTCCCGGCGAGTTCGCCGCGATCGTCACGCGCGCGCGTTTCGATGCCGCACTGGTGATGAACCACAACCTCGATCTCGACGCGCGTTGCCTGCGTGAACTCGCGCTCTGCGACGTGCCCTACGTCGGTCTGCTCGGCCCCGCGTCACGGCGCGACGAACTGCTGCACGAGATCGGCGCCGAAGCGGCGGCGCGCCTGCGGCAACGCCTGCGTGCGCCGGTCGGGCTGCGGCTCGGTGGCGAAGGCGCCGAGGCGATCGCGCTTGCGATCGTCGCCGAGCTGCAGCAGGAATTCGCACGCGACGCACATGCGTGAAGAGCCCCCCGCTCACGGCGCGATCCTGCTCGCGGCCGGTGCATCCACGCGACTCGGCACTGCCAAGCAGCTGATCGAGATCGACGGCGTATCCTTGTTGCGGCGTGCCGCCGAAGCACTGCTGGCGACGGCGCCGCGCGTGCTGGTCGTCGTGCTCGGCCACGAGGCGGCGGCAATGCGCGCCGCGCTCTTCCCGATCGACGCGCACGTCGTGTGCGCGCATGATCATGCCGAAGGCCTGTCGGCATCGCTGCGCGCCGGCATCGCGGCACTCCCCTCCGACCTTGGCGGCACCCTCGTCGCCCTGACCGACCAGCCCGCGCTCGACGCGGCCCATCTCTCGGCGCTGTGCGCACGCTGGCAACGCGCGCCGATGCGCGCGGTCGCGAGCGCGTACGCCGGCGTGCTCGGCGTGCCGGCACTGCTGCCGCGCAACTGGTTCGCCGATCTCGCACGACTGCGCGGCGACGTCGGCGCGCGCGGCCTGCTGCGCGAGCGCGCCGACGACGTGGTTGCCGTCGATGCGCCGGCGCTTGCGCATGACATCGACACGCCGCGCGACCTCGAGTAGGCCGGACGCGAGTCGTCCAGCCTACGGGCGCAGGCCGAAACCGTTGCTCCGCCGTTTGCCCGTTCGTCCATGGTCCTTGCCCGATCCTGCAACCCGCTGGCGGGCGCGCCGGGGCGGGAGTAGCCTGATCGCTCCGCCCGCTCGGGAGACGCCGATGAAGCTTGTCGTCAATGGCCAGCCGCACGAGGTCGACGCGCCGGCCGACATGCCCCTGTTGTGGGTGCTGCGCGACCTGATCGGATTGACCGGTACCAAGTTCGGCTGCGGCATGGCGCAATGCGGTGCCTGCACGGTGCACCTCGATGGCCAGCCAATCCGCTCGTGCGTGATGCCCGCGGTCGCTGCCGCCGGCAAGGCGATCACGACGATCGAAGGCCTGTCGAAGGACGGCACCCATCCGGTGCAACGCGCGTGGCAGGAAACCGACGTCGTGCAATGCGGCTATTGCCAGTCTGGACAGATCATGAGCGCGGCCGCGCTGCTCGCGCAGAAGCCGCAGCCGAGCGATGCGGACATCGACACAGCGATGGCCGGCAACCTGTGCCGCTGCGGCACCTACCAGCGTATCCGCAGCGCGGTGCATCGCGCGGCGGAACTGGCGAAGGAGGGCGGCGGCCATGTGGCGTGAAGACATGAAGCGTTCCGATATCGCCATGCATGCGGAAACACCATCCCCACCCAACCCTCCCCTTGAACGGGAGGGCTTGAAGGGCGACGGCTTGGAGCGTCGCCGGTTCCTGAAGAATTCCGCGCTCGCTGCGGGCGGGCTCGTGATCGCGTGCTTCATGCCCGTCGCGGTGCGCAGGGCATTGGCCGAAGGCGCGCCCGCGACGAAGGCGCCCGTCTCGCCGAACGCGTTCATCCGCATCGCGCCCGACAACAGCGTGACGATCCTGCTCAAGCATTCCGAAATGGGCCAGGGCGTGTGGACGTCGCTGCCGATGGTCGTCGCCGAGGAACTCGGCTGCGACTGGAGCACGGTCCGCGTCGAGCATGCGCCGGCCGCGCCCGAGTATGCGCACACCGCGTTCGGCCTGCAGATGACGGGGGGCTCGACCAGCACGTGGGAGTCGTTCGACCAGTTGCGCACGGCCGGTGCGATGGCGCGCACGCTGCTGATCGCCGCGGCGGCGGCGAAGCTCGGCGTGAACGCCGTCGAGTGCCGTGCCGAGAAGGGTCACGTCGTGCACGGCAAGCGCCGCATCCGCTACGGCGACGTCGCCGATGCCGCGGCGAAACTGCCGATGCCCGCGGACGTGAAGCTCAAGGAGGCGAAGGACTGGACGATCATCGGCAAGCCGACGCGCCGTCTCGATAGTCTCGCGAAGACGACCGGCACGGCCGAATTCGGTATCGACGTGAAGCGCCCCGACATGCTCGTCGCCGTGGTCGCACGCGCGCCGGTGTTCGGCGCGAAGCTGCGCACGTTCGATGCGACGAAGGCGAAAGCGGTCGCCGGCGTCGTCGACGTGGTGCAGGTGCCGAGCGGCGTCGCGGTGCTGGCGAAGCACTTCTGGGCCGCGAAGAAGGGTCGAGACGCACTCGTGCTCGACTGGGACGAAGGCGCGTTCGCGAGCGTCACGACGGCGTCGCTGCGCGAGGAATACCGCAGGCGCGCCGCAACGGCGGGCACACCGGCGAAGGTCGCCGGCGATGTCGAGTCCGCGTTGAAGGCCGCGGGCAACGTGGTCGAGGGCGTGTACGAAGTGCCGTTCCTTGCACACGCGCCGATGGAACCGCTGAACTGCACGGTCGCGATCGGCGCGGACGGCTGCGACGTCTGGACCGGCACGCAGTTCCAGGGCGTCGACCAGATGAATGTCGCCAAGGCGCTCGGCATCAAGCCGGAACAGGTGCGCATCCACACCACGTTCCTCGGCGGCGGCTTCGGTCGCCGTGCGAACCCGGCTTCCGACTTCATCGCCGAAGCGGTGCAGGTCGCCAAGGCATCGAAGCGCACGGTCAAGGTCGTGTGGACACGCGAGGACGACATCCATGGCGGCTACTACCGTCCGATGTGGACGTCGCGCCTGCGCGCCGCGCTCGACAAGGACGGCAAGCCGACCGCGTGGTCGCATACGATCGTCGGCCAGTCGATCATCGAAGGCACGCCGTTCGCGTCGGCGATGATCAAGGATGGCATCGACGCGACCTCGGTCGAAGGCGCCGCCGATTCACCGTATCTCGCGGCGATCCCCGCGCACCGCGTCGACCTGCACTCGCCGACCAGTCCGGTCACGGTGTTGTGGTGGCGCTCGGTCGGCCATTCGCATACCGCGTTCGTGGTTGAGAGTTTCGTCGACGAGTGCGCGCATGCGGCGAAGCAGGATCCGCTCGCCTACCGCCGCGCGCTGTTGCCGAAGGATGCACGCGAACGGCGCGCGCTCGATCTCGCGGCCGACAAGTTCGGCTGGGGCAACCCCTTGCCAGATGGGCATGCGGCCGGCCTCGCGGTACACCAGTCGTTCGACAGCTATGTCGCGCAGATCGCCGAAGTGTCGGTCGCGGACGGCAAGGTGCGCGTGCACCGCGTCGTCTGTGCGATCGACTGCGGCCCGGTCGTGAATCCGCTCACGGTCGAGGCGCAGATGCAGTCCGGCATCGCTTATGGCCTCTCCGCCGCCCTGCACGGCGAACTCACGCTGAAGAGCGGGCGGATCGAGCAGAGCAACTTCCACGACTACGTCGCGCTGCGCCTGCCCGAGATGCCGAAAGTCGAGGTGCACATCGTGCCGAGCACGGACAAGATGGGCGGCTGCGGCGAACCCGGCACGCCGCCGATCGCACCGGCCGTGGGCAATGCGTTGTTCGCATTGACCGGGAAACGGCTGCGGTCGTTGCCGTTCCGGGTCGCTTGATGCGACGGGACACACAGCGGCGATCGAACCGATCGCCGCTGATTTGTCATCCGGTCTGAAGTTTCAGACGACCTTCGGCATCCCATACGCTGCCCGCGGGATCCAGCTCGACCGTCGTGCGCGTCTGCGCGCGCGGTCCGAAGCCGCAGACGGCGATCGGTCCTTCGAGTAGTGGATCGAGAATGAAGGCCTGTTCGATTTCGACCTCATTGATCGCCGCGGTGACGTAGGCGCCGAGCCCGAGATCCGTCGCCGCTAGGTAGAGGTTCTGCGAGGCGTGCCCGGCCTCGAGCAGGATCGCGCGATAGATCTTCGGATGCTTGCGGTACTTCCAGAACGAACGTGGGAAGCGTACCGCGACGACGAGCAGCACCGCCGCGTCGGCAAAGTAGTGCTGGCCCGCGACCACCGTCAGCGCGAACGCGCGCGCATCGAACCCCGCCGGCACCGGCAAACGATCGAGCGCATGCGCTTCGACATTGTAGTGGTAGAGGCCGGCGGCCATGTCATCGACGCGCTGGACGAGCAGGTAGGCTTCGAGCGGATGCAGGCCGCCGCCTGAAGGGTGGTTCTTCTTGAGCGCGACGGCGCCCGGCTCGATCTCTTCCCTGCCTTGCTCGCCGAACGAGCGATGCAGGACCAACGCGAGGTCCCGCGCCGAAAGGGCGACATTCGTATCGAAGTTGCGGCACGTGGTGCGTCGATGCATCAACGAATCCAGCGCGCGCGGAGAGGGGCGTTCGAGCGCCATGCGCGACCGAGCATCCTCGCGCACCCGGTAGTGGGGGGGAGGCAAACCGGAAACCGAGATCATGTCTGCCGTGGAGTGGATCCCGGATGCTTCCTGCGCCTCGAGGCTGTCGACCTTGCTCCAACGCGAGAATGCATGGGCGGTGGCGAGCAGCGGATGCCAATTCGCATCGCGCAGAGCGATATCACGCCGGTGCGCCACCGTGAAGCACCCGCGTTCCAGGATCAATCCGGCGTCGACCAACGCCTGCAACGTCGGTTCGGGAATTGTGGCGTTCACGGTCGCGTAATCCGTCCACTGCGTTTCGCTGAGTCGTCCGAGTGCCGCGATAGACGGTTCGTCGATCGGGACGGGTGCATCGAGATGCGGAGCGAGCGCCATCCAGCTTTGCTTCCGACGCCGCGGATCGCGCCCCCCCAGCAATGCACCGATATCGAAGTCCACGACTTCGCTCGTTTCGACGAAGACGGCGCCGCAACGCCTCAAATCAGGCCTTTCAGGCATGGAAATCGCTATCCTCCAAGCGAGTTGTGTTAGAAAGGCGTCGCCGCTCGACTGGCGGCATCCGGACGGATCGCTTCCCGCGGTAGCCACCGCCGGCGTGATCCTGCGGCGTCACCACATCCAAAACGAAGGGGATGCAACCATGGTTCAGAGTGCACCGTCCAACGACGCCATTTCGAAGATGCTGCAAGCGCTTTCGACGAACCAGGCGGCTCGCGAGCAAATGCTTGGCGACCCGATCACTGCGCTCAAGTCCTACGGCATCGATGCCGATCCCGCCAACGTTCCGGCCGTACGCGCGCTGCCGTCGATGCAGGAAGTCGCGCAACTGCACAAGGAGTTCGTTGCGGATCCTCTGATCCTCAAGAGCTGCATCTTCGTCTTCATCGTGTTGGGGAAGAAGTAACCGCGTCGCGCGGGGCTTTTGCCTGGATGTCCGGGGCGTACCGGGCATCCAGAAGGTTGGGAATCAACGCGACTTCGTTTTCGAGTTCGGCGACCGCTTGTCCGCGATGATCCTGCAGCCAATGCTGCTGTTCGTCTGCTTTCGCCGTTTCGTTCGCGGCACGATAGGCACGTTGCAGAGCCACATGCGTCTGGAAGTACTCGCGCCCGTCGACAAGAGGAGCGAGGCAACCGATTCGCTCCGTGGGCTTGGCAGCGAATCGGACTTCGCAATCGGCGGTCCGCCATAGCGCCGCGCGGTCGTAATATCCGTGATCGAGCGCCATCGCCCTGCTCGCTTCGAGGCCCGCACGTGCTTTCGAAACGTCGCCGCCTGTCCGCGCTGCGAGCATCGCCGCCATGGCGAGATGCACGGCGGCGCTACCGTCATTCGTGGGCGTTTTCGACGCGACGCGGGCGATTTCGTCGTCGATCAGCTTCGCGATCGTTGCTTTCGCCGCATCGGCATGCGTAGCGACCTGGAAAGCGGCGCTCGCCAGACGGATGCGCGCCTGCTGCGATCGCGACGGTGTCTTGTTGCTGTATTGCGCCGCTGATTCGAGCGCCGCCGCGGCAGCCGCATCTTCATTCTTGTCGATTGCGACGGCGGCCAGTTTCAATGCCTTCTCTGCCTGCAAGGCGTCCGGCAGCGTCGCCGGGATCGCCAGCAGGCGAGCGCTGACGGCGGCGTGGCGCCCGGCAGCGAGATCCGGCACGACATCTTCGAAGTGCGGCATGACTGCGGCAAGCTCCCTTGCCTTTGCCACGTATTCCATCGCCTTGCGGTCGTCGCCCCGCTCAGTCTCGACGACCGCCAACGCAATCCAGCTTGCTGCGCGGAGCGGATGGCGGGAATTCGCGATCGCGGTGAAGTGCGGAATAGCGTCGGCAAGACGATGCTGGTACCAGAGATATCCGATGCCGAGGTTCTGCTGCGCGGCGACCGCATCGGGATACAACTGCACCGCCGCAGTCCATCTTTCGATCCAGCGATTCGCGTCCTCGTACTGCGAGATCGTGCCGTCGAGGAATAGTTGCTCGCGCGCGCTCAAGCGATCGCGATTGACGAGCGCCTGCTGCAAGCTGCCGTACGCGCCTTGCGAGTCGCCGAGATACGCATTCTGGAACGTGCTCAGACGCACCCAGGCCAGCGCGAACTTCGGGTCGAGTCGCAATGCTTCCTTCAACAGAACGAGCGACTCGTTGACCTTGCCGCGTCCGTGCTCTTCCTCGGCCTTGCCGAGTGCTCGCAACGCGTCGATGTTGCTGGTCGTGATTTGAGCGAGCGGCTTCGACGCATCGCTGACCGAGGCAAGCGATTCGCCGAGGCGTCCACGCATCTTGCGCAGAAGATCATCCATTCCGGGGAGCAAGCCTTCTTCGCCCTGCGAGTCGACGGAATCGCTGTACACCGTCGTCTGCGTATTCGGATCGATGATCTCCGCCGTGATGCGCACGCGACCACCGACTTCCGCGATGGTCGGTATCACGAGCGCTCGTGCGCCTTCACGCACGGCTACTTCGGAACCTATGGCGCGGTCGATCAGTGTCCCGGCTGGATCATGCTCCATGCGCTTGAGCGAAGCGCGCACCTGCAGTTGCGGAACGACGTTGACGTAGCGCGACTGCTCCAGACCTACGCGGAACGCGCTCTGCAGCGATTCGTCGAAGACCTTCTGTCCCGTCAGGTTCTTCAGATCACCGACCACGACCCAGTCGCGATTCGCGAATGCAATCGCCGGCGCCGGCTTGAGCAGGTACCACGTCGGGATCGCGAGCAGCAACAGCACGACGAGCGCTTCGGCGAAGACCGCGACGGGGCGTCGCCACACCGGCATCTCGCGATACGCCTTGCCCGACCAGGCGGGCGCCTTCAGCGGCGCGAGGCCTTCCTCGCCGACTTCGAACACCGGCACGAGGTCCGGCACGCCCTTGAAGCGGTAGCGTCCGTGCGTGCGCCAGCGCACGCGCGCGAGTGCTTCGCCGAGTTCGCCCTGGGCACGGTGCGCGATGTCGTACGCGGTGCCCGACATCAGGATCTGGCGCGGCAGGGCGAGACCCATCAGGCGCGCGGCGACGGGTTTGACGAGGCCCTCGACTTCGGTGCGTTTGGCGCCACGCTGGACGTCATCGGCCGCGTTGTCCCAGACGACGACGTCGCCCACATGGATGCCGATGCGCGCGGCGAGGTCGATCTTCTCCTGCGTACTGAGCTGGCCGAGTTCGCGCTGGTAGGCGAGCGCGTAGGCGACCGCCTGGATCGGCCGCTCGAACACGACCAGGAAACCATCGGTCTTGTCGATCTCCTGGCCCCCGTGACGCTGGATCAGGTTTCGCGCGAGCTTGTCGTGCTTGCGGAATAGTTCGGCGGCGCGCTGGTCGCCGAGGCGCTCGACGAGAGCGGTCGAATCGACGAGGTCGCTGAGCACGAGCGTGCGCAGCACCGAGGTGGCGTTCGCCACACCGGCTTCGATCCCCGATGACGTCTCCGCATTCACGCGCAAGCAATTCCCTTGTGGAAAGGTGCGAACAATTCCGTGCCGGGCCTGTCCGCACACGCGGTGCCATTTTGCGCCGGAATCGACCGCGAGTGCCAGTTCGGACTGCGGGCGCACCGAATGGCAACCGCGGGTCCAGGTCAGGTCGGCGGCCAAACCGCGTGGAGCGGATCGAACTCGATCTCGCTGCGCTCCGGTCCGCGGTGGCCGAAGCCGCTCACCGACAACACGCCCTGGTCCATCGGATCGAGGCCGAACGCGTCCTCGATATCGCCCTCGTTGATCGCCGCGGTGATGAATGCCGCCAACCCGAGTTCGGTCGCGGCCAGATACAGCGTTTGCGACAAGTGGCCCGCGTCGAGGATCGTCGCGCGGTAGGCCTTGGCGTGGTTGCGGTATTTCCAGAAGTTGCGCTCGAAGCGGCTTGCCATGATCAATTGCACAGGCGCATGGGTGAAGTACGGCTGGGCGGCGACGAAACGGCGCGCGAGATCGTTCGCGTCCGCGGACGACAGTTCGCGCAGTGGTTCCAGCGCGTGCGCGACCGGCTGGTAATGGTACAAACCGGGCGCCAGCCCTTCGACGCGTTGCACGAGCAGATACGCTTCGGTCGGGTGCAGGCCACCGGCCGAAGGCACGCCTTTCTTCAGAACCTGCACGCCAGTGACGTCGACCTGGATGCGTGCGCCAAATGCGCGATACAACACCGCGCCGACCTCGGCCAGGGCGAGCGAGCGCGCAGTGTCGAAATTGCGGCAGGTCACGCGCTGGTCGAGCATTGCATCCAGCGCGGAAGGCGCGCCGCGCGATAATCCAATCCGCCGCTCGGCGGGAACACATTCGAGCACGGGCGGTGGTGGTGGCCCGAGATGATCGAGCACGGCGCCACCGCTGATTTCTGCAAGGCGTTCGTTCTCGACCTCGGTATCGACACAGCGCCAGCGCGAATGGCGATGCGCGACTGCCGACAGCGGCCGCCAATGCTGCACGCGCAGGGCGCGGTCGGCGATCGCGGCGGCGCTGTCGTCATCGGCCACCAGCAGACCCTTGGCAAGCAGGGCATCGACCTGCGCGCGACCATGCATTTGCGCGAGCGCGTCGGCATCGCTCCATTCGCTTGGTGACACCACGCCGAGCAACGCGACTTCGTCCGCAGCCAGCGCGACTTCGCGATCCAGGTGCGGCGCCAGTGCGAACCATTCGACGATGGATGCCAGGGTCGGCGTCGGGCTGAGCAGCAGTTGCAGGTCGAATTCGCGACGCTCGCGCGGTTCGGCGAGGACGTGCTGGCAGCGACGCAGGCGCATGGATACTCCGACCAGGAAAATGAACAAGATTATGCGGTTGTGCCAATACCTCATTGCCAGAGCAGAAGAGGCCTTGTGCTCGATGGCGTCGTCAGGCGGAGGAATACCTCAGGCGCCGGACTGGGCTAGACTCCCTCGGCCACTAACCAACAGGGGGTTTTCATGGCCGGCACCACCAATCTGACTCAGGACCAGGCGCGCGCGTTACTGGAGAAGCTCGCGCGCGACGACAGTTTCCGTGCGTCGTTCGCGGCCGCGCCGGCACAGGCACTGGAGGCGCTCGGCCTCGATGCAAACACGATTGCCCAACTACCGGCGGCTTGCCTTTCCAGCACGGGGCTCGCACCCAAGGATCATTACGATGATCTTCTCAAGAACAGCAGTGCTGAAGCGATCAGCAACACCATGTCCATGTCGGTTCCGCAAATCGGCATCAGGAAGCGCTAGGCTTCCCTGGCAGCGCGGCATCCAACGTCTGCAGACGTTTTTGCAGGAACTGCATTTGATCTGCGTGGGGCCATGCCTTGCGCAGATCATCAAGCGATGAGCGTGCGGCATCTCGGTTTTTCAGCCTGACCGAAAGCTCTGCCGCATCCAGCAAGGCCAAATCCGACAAGGCAACATTGAACGGACGCAGCATGTCTTGCCCGAATTGCTCGGCATATGCTCGGCCGCGATGCTGCGCAAGCCATTGTGCTTCGATCAATGCGTTTGCATAGTCGTGCTGCGTTGCGTAGGCATCCATCAACGCTCGATGGCTGAAATAGTATTCACTGCCGTCGATATGCGACTTCAACAGCGCGATGGCTTGTTGAGGATTCCCGGTCGTGCGCGCGAGTTCCGCGTCGACGACCACAAGCAGGCTCGACAGATACGGATAGTCGCCGCTGCGGCTGAGCGAAGTCACATGGGACAGTGCCGTTTTCGCCAGGTCGGTATGGCCTGCATGTGATGCCAGGTAGGCAGCGAACAGCAGGTTGAACTGCGCGTCGGGAGTGTCGCGGGTGCTGGACGTTTCCAGTGACCGGAAATAGTTCGCGAATGCGGGTTTGAGGGTTTCGTCCGGCTCGGTCAGTGCGCGCAGACCAAGTTCGATCAGTGTGAACTCCGCATGCAGGGTGCCTTTCATCGCGACGGTTGCGTTTTGCGCGCTGGTCGCCGCCGCGCGTGCCGTGTCCCAATTTCCGCGATCGAGCGCGAGGGTGATGGCTGGATACAAGGTTTGCGCATCATCGACGTCGATGCCGGTCTTCTTGCCGGCAGCGAGGGTCTTTTCGGCACGGTCAAACTGGCGCTGGGCCGCATACAGGTAGGCGTTATAGATACCTTGAGTCGAAAAGCCATTTGCAGCCGCCGAGTCGAAACGGCGCTGCGCATCGACATAGCGTTCACTGCCGAGATACAAGGTAGCGAGCAGATAGTCTCCGTTGGCGCGATGCGGATTGGTCGCCACCGCGTTGAGTTCGGTCGCGGCAATCGCCGTGTCGAAACGGTTCGCCGCGTTGTACGAGAAGAAACCCAACGCTCCACTGCCCAGGGTGAAATCCGGATACAGTTTCGCGAGCAACTGCCACTTCTGGAGCGCCACGCGAGGGTTCTCGAAATTCGCGAGCCACGCCTGCGCATACAGCGCGTCCCGCGCGGAAAGCCGATCGCCTTGACCCGCTGCCGCCCTGCGAATTTCGGCGATCGCTTGCGTGGTATCGCCTGCTCCGGTGATCGCCAACGTGTCTCCCAGTCGGAGACGCGCAAGCGCGAAATCGGGATCCAGTTGAACTGCCTGGCCATAGAGCGCGATGGCCTGCTTGAAATCGCCCTTGCCATATGCCGTTACACCGAGCGAATACGCGCGCAGCGCATCGAGGTTCTTCGTCGCGACCTTTTCCAGAGCCTTCGACTCGTTCGATACCGTCGCCAAGGCCTCGCCGAGGCGCACGCGCAATTTCTGGTTGACCTTGTCCAGCGACGGCAGCACCGAGTTCGCACCAGCTCCATCGGCCGATTCGGACCAGACCGTGGTCTGCGTGCTGGGGTCGATCACCTCGGCCGTCACGCGCACGCGGCCGCCGATCTCGGCGACGGTCGGCAGGATCAGTGCGCGCGCGCCGTCGCGAAGCGCGACTTCGGAACCGATCGAGCGATCGATCGTGGTCTTGTCCGGGTCCTGCTGCATCAGCTCGACCGTCGCGCGTGTCTTCAGGTCCGACAGCACGTTGACATAGCGCGACTGCTCCAGCCCGATGCGGAATGCGGTCCCGACCGATTCGTCGAAGCGCGAATCACCGGTCAGGTTCTTGAGGTCGCCGACCACGACCCAGTCGCGTTGCGCGAATGCGATCGCGGGTGCCGGCTTCAACAGGTACCACGCGGGAATCGCGAGCAGCACGAACAGGGCGGCGAGCTCGATACCGAGGGTCGCCGGGCGGCGCCAGAAAGGGACCTCGCGATGCGCCTTGCCTGACCATGGCGGCGGCTTCAGGGGGGCGAAGCCCTCTTCACCGACCTCGAACACCGGGATCGGGTCCGGGATGCCCTTGAAGCGATAGCGTCCATGCGTGCGCCAGCGCACCGTTTCCAGGCGTGCACCGAGTTCGCCCTGCGCGCGATGCGCCAGCGCATGGGCGACGCCGGACAGCAGGATCTGGTTCGGCAGCGCGAGCTGGGTCAGGCGCGCGGTGACCGGCTTGACGAGGCCCTCGACCTCGATCGGCTTGGCGCCGCGCGCGATGTCCTCGGGGCTGTTGTCCCACGCGACGAGATCGCCGACGTGGATTCCGATGCGCGCGGCCAACGGATGGCCGCCGTCGGCATCGAGGTCGCGCAGCGCGCGCAAGTAGTCGAGCGCGAACGCGACCGCCTGCAGCGGGCGTTCGAACATCAGCAGGAAGCCGTCGGTCTTGTCGATCTCGCGACCACCGTGCAGCGGCAGCAATGCGCGCGCGAGGCGATCGTGCTTGCGGAACAGATCGGCCGCACGCTGGTCGCCGAGGCGCTCGGTCAACGCGGTGGAATCGACGAGATCGCACAGCACGAGCGTGCGCAGCAGCGGCGGTACCGCGGCGGACGCTACAGATGTTGCCGGTTGTGCCAATGCGTTCATGCCTGATCGCCTTGCCGCGCGCCGCTACGGCTGCGCTTGCCGAGCCGTCGCGCCGAGCGACGCCGCCGTTCTCGCGGTCGATGCTCCGGCACGTGCTGCCAATCGTCGACGGGGATTCATCACCCCGCGCATTCCTAGGCGGCGCAATGCGCGGTGTTTTGCGACGCCACGTGATAGCCATCGCCACCGCGGCCTTTCGCCTTGTACAAGGCGGCATCCGCGTCGCTGTATTAGACCGCCCAGTCGGACTGCTCGCCGCACATGCTGCCGCCGATGCTGACCGAAACGCTGAGACGGTCCTTCGCGCCGGGGAAGCGCAATGCACGCACCGAACCGATGATCTGGGTCGCACGCGCGCGCAATTCCTCTTCGCCCGTCACTTGCATCAACAACGCGAATTCATCGCCGCCGAGACGGCACGGCACGTCGACCGACGAGGCCGCGTTCTGTACTTCCTCGGCGATCGCGCGCAGGACCTGGTCACCGACCAGGTGACCACAGCGGTCGTTGATCTGCTTGAAACGGTCGAGGTCGACCAGCAGCAAGGCGAGCACGGTGCCGGGCAAACGGTGTTCGCCGAGCCGCTCGAGGAACATGTACAGGCCACGCCGGTTGCACAGCCCGGACAGTTCGTCCGTCTGCACGAGACGCTGTGCGGTTGACAGCTGGGTACGTGTCTGGCGCAGCGAATCCAACGTGACCATCAGGTCCTCGTTGCGGCGCTTGAGGCTCTGGATCAACTGCTGTTCGCTGGCGACGAGATAGGAGAACGAGCGGCGCATGAACTGCGCGAGCAGGCGCGATTCGTTCGCGATCAGCTTCTCGAAGGTCTCCTGGTCGACGATGCGCAGGCTGACCGCGCCGAACGCGACCGCGTTCGCGACGCGTGTGTGGCTGCCGATGAACAGCACCAGTTCGCCGAAGAATTCGCGCGCACCGATCACCTTGTCCGGCAGACCGTCACCGAATTCGAGCTGGACCTGGCCGGACTCGACGATGAACATGCTGCGGCCGAGCTCGCCGCGGCGGAAGATGATCTCGCCCTGGTTGACCTGCCGCACCGCACCGACGCGTGCGAACAGCGCGAATTCCTCGTCCGACAGTTGGCGCGGAAGCAACGCGGGCCGCAGCGGCACCGCGCTCAGCACCTGCGCGAACTCGCTGGTGGTCGGTTCTGTCTTGTCGCTGGACACTCGAACCTCCCCTGTGGGGCTCTCGGCCAATGCGGCATGGTACCCCATGTCGCCGAGGGGCTGGCACGTAGTGACAAGGAGTGTCGTAAGAAAACAGCTATTCCGGCTGTGCGCAAATCACACCACGCGCGTAGTCCGGGCAGTCGAGCGCGCGTCGGCCGGAATCCGTGACGTGCCTCTCACGGCGACGGTCCGATGGCCTGCTTCGTCCTGTTGTCAGGTGGCAAGGGAATGCCGACCCCGTGCGGCACGGTTCTTGCTGATGCTTGAACCGCCAGCCGCCCTGGTTCGGGCCGCCGCTCACGCGGCGATCACCAGGGCACCACCGGCATCGGAACGGCAGACCCTCGGCTCTCCCCCAGCGGCCACGGGTTCCCTCTCTCCCGCCCAGTTCCGATGCCGGTCGGCTGCACCTTCCGGACCCTCTCTCCCGGAAACACAGAAGCCACCCTCACCGGTGGCTTCTGCGTGGGCGTCGTCCGCAGACCCCGTGGATCAGGCGGCGCGGGCTGCCGCCCCGGCGTGGAACTGCTCTTCTTCGGTCGAGCCCTTGAGCGCGGTGGTCGAAGACAGGCCCTGCTGGACCGTCTGCGTCACCGCGTCAAAGTAACCGGTGCCGACTTCGCGCTGATGCTTCACCGCGGTGAAGCCGCGGTCAGCCGCGGCAAACTCGGCTTCCTGCAGTTCGACGAACGCACTCATCTGGCGGCGTGCGTAGCCGTGGGCGAGGTTGAACATCGAGTAGTTGAGCGCGTGGAATCCCGCCAGGGTGATGAACTGGAAGCGATAGCCCATCGCCGCCAGTTCGCGTTGGAATTTCGCGATCGTGGCGTCATCAAGGTTCTTCTTCCAGTTGAAGCTCGGGCTGCAGTTGTAGGCGAGCAGTTTGCCGGGATATCTGGCGTGGATCGCCTCGGCGAACGCGCGCGCGAACGCGAGATCGGGTTTGCCCGTTTCGCACCAGATGAGGTCCGCATACGGCGCATACGCGAGGCCGCGGCTGATGGCCTGATCGATGCCGTTACGGGTCTTGTAGAAACCTTCGACGGTGCGCTCGCCGGTCGTGAACGGGCGGTCGTTGTCGTCGATGTCGGAGGTGAGGAGGTCGGCCGCTTCGGCGTCGGTGCGTGCAAGCAGCAGGGTAGGCACGCCGCAGACATCGGCGGCGAGGCGTGCAGCGTTCAGTTTCTCGACCGCCTCGCGCGTAGGCACCAAGACCTTGCCGCCCATGTGACCGCACTTCTTGACGCTGGCAAGCTGGTCCTCGAAGTGGACGCCCGCGGCGCCGGCCTCGATCATGGATTTCATGAGTTCGAATGCGTTGAGCACCCCGCCGAAACCGGCTTCCGCGTCCGCGACGATCGGCTGCAGATAATCGACGCCGTCATTGCCTTCCGCATGCGCGATCTGGTCGGCGCGCAGCAGGGTGTTGTTGATGCGCTTGACCACCAGCGGTACCGAGTTCGCCGGATACAGCGACTGGTCCGGGTACATCTCGCCAGCCACGTTCGCGTCAGCCGCAACCTGCCAGCCGGACAGATAGATCGCCTTGAGGCCGGCCTTGACCTGCTGCATCGCCTGGTTGCCGGTCAGCGCGCCGAGCGCGTTGACGAATGGTTCGTTGCGCAGCGAGTTCCACAGCTTGTCGGCGCCGAGGCGCGCGAGCGAATGCTCGATCGCGACGGTGCCGCGCAGGCGCACGACGTCTTCGGCGGTGTAGTTGCGCACGACGCCGTGCCAACGCGGGTTGTTGCTCCAGTCGAGCTTGATCTGTTCTGCGGTCGGCAGCGTGGGCTTCATGGCGAACCTCGTTGGTGGAGAGCGGTGGGGACGACCAGGGTCAGGCGAGCCTGGGATAAGCGGCGAGCGTGAGGAACTCGGCGAGCGAGGAGGCGTGGGTCAGTTCGTGGAGCAGGACGGACGCCTCGCCGACGCGTGCCTGGCCCGGCATTGCGTTGGTGGCAAGGCGATCGCGTACAGCGGCCAGGGTGGCATCGAAGGTCGCGAAGTCGATCGGCGTGCCGTCGTCGAACAAGAGGCCTTGCGCGACGGGATTCTCCGCATCGACGCGATCCGCCCGATGCAGCCACTGCCACAGCTGCGAGCGTGAGATCTCCGCGGTGGCGGCGTCTTCCATCAGGTGATGGATCGGCACACAACCCTGGCCGTCCATCCACGCAGCGAGATAGCGCAGGCAGATCTCGACGTTGCTTTCGAAACCGGCGCGCGTGATGGTGCCATCGCTCGGGGCAAGCAGTGCATCGCGGTCGGCGACGACATCGGCGCGCGCAACATGCAGCTGGTTCGGTGTCGGCATGTGCTGGTCGAATACCGCACGTGCGACCGGCACCAGCGCAGGATGCGCGACCCAGGTGCCGTCGTGACCGGCAACGACCTCGCGCAGCTTGTCCGCGCGCACCTTGGCCAGTGCCGCATCGTTCGCGACCGCATCGTGGTTGATCGGGATCTGCGCAGCCATGCCACCCATCGCAAACGCTCCGCGCCGATGACAGGTGCGGATCAGCAATTCGCTGTAGTGCTTGAGGAACGGCACCGTCATCACGACCTGGCCACGCTCGGGCAACACGCGGTCGGCGTGCGTCCGCAGCGTCTTGAGGTACGAGAAGATGTAGTCCCAGCGACCGCAGTTGAGACCGGCGACGCGCGTGCGCAGCGCGTGCAGGATCTCGTCCATCTCGAACACCGCCGGCAGGGTCTCGATCAGCACGGTCGCCTTCATGGTGCCCTGCGCCAGGCCGAGCACGGCTTCGGCGTGATCCATCACGTCGTTCCACAGCGCCGCTTCGCGATGGCTCTCCATCTTCGGCAGGTAGAAATACGGGCCGCGGTCGCGCGCCTGCAGCGCGCGCGCGTTGTGGAACGCAAACACGCCGAAGTCGAACAACGCGCCGGCGATCGGCTCACCGCGGACCTCGAGGTGCCTTTCCGGCAGATGCCAGCCGCGCGGGCGCACGATCAGCACGGCGGGATCGTCCACGACTGCGTAGCGGCGACCGTCGGGCGCGGTGTAGTCGATCGTCCCGGCCACCGCATCGCGCAGGTTGAGCTGGCCGTCGACGAGATTCGCGAACGTCGGCGCGGTCGAATCCTCGAAATCCGCCATGAACACCTTCGCGCCGGAATTCAGCGCGTTGATGATCATCTTGCGATCGACCGGTCCGGTGATTTCGACACGACGATCCTGCAGCGCGACGGGGATCGGCGCGACGCGCCAATCGGACTCGCGCACTGCACGCGTCTGCGGGAGGAAGTCCGGCAGGTCGCCCGCGTCGAAGCGCGCCTGGCGTTCGCGGCGCGCATCGAGCAGAGCGCGGCGGCGGCCGTCGAAGCGCTCGTGCAGGTCGGCAAGGAAGGCGAGGGCCCCGCGACCGAGCAGTTCCGTGTGGCGCGGCGGCAGCGCGGCGAGGACAACGGCCTCGGGCGGAAGGTCCTCACGGGCAACGTTCATGGCCTGTCTCATGATGCGATGCGGCAAGCCTAGGCCGTTGCATCGCACTTTGACAAAGCAAACGTTTCAATGGACTGTATTGATAAAATCAATACATCAGACAACCCGCTGAATCCGGACGATGAAACGCAAGGCTGTTGCTGCATCCGGCAAGCCCCGCAAGGGCGGCAAGTCGATCGCGCGTAGCGTTTCGGCGGATCCTGCCGCGCCCGCGCGTTTCTACTACAAAGGCAGCCGACTCAAGCAGTTGCGCGCGTTCTGCATGATCGTGAAGCTCGGCACGCTGTCGCGCGCGGCGGAAGCCCTGTTCCTGTCACAGCCATCGGTAAGCCTGCAGCTGCGAGCTCTCGAGCAGGAGCTCGGAGCCAACCTGATCGAGCGCCGGCGCCGGCGCGTCGCGCCCACGCGCGAGGGTCAGGCGTTGTACGACCTTGCCCTGCCCCTCGTCGAAGGCCTCGACCAGCTCGACCAGCGCTTCCGCGCATCACGAGCGGGCCTTGCCGGCGGCGAGTTGCATGTCGCCGCGGGTACTTCGACGATCCAGTACCTGCTGCCACCCTTCGTCGCCGCATTCCGCGAGCAGCATCCCGGCGTGAAGCTGCAGCTGCACAACGTGACCGGCAAGGATGGTCTCGCCCTGCTGCGTTCGGACCAGGTCGACTTCGCGGTCGGCTCGATGCTCGATGTGCCGAACGATCTCAGCTACGAGCCGGTACAGTCCTACGATCCGATGCTGATCATGCCGCTGGAACATGCACTGGCGCGACGGCGCGAGGTGCAGCTCGAGGATCTGTCGCCGTACGGCCTGATCCTGCCGCCGCAGCGGTTGACCACGTATCGCCTGGTCGACCTGATCTTCCAGCAACGCAAGGTGCCGTTCCGCGTCGCGATCGAGGTCGGTGGCTGGGAAGTCATCAAGCAATACGTCGCGCTCGGCCTCGGCATATCGATCGTGACCGGTATCTGCGTCGGCGAGGACGACCATCGGCGACTCGCGGTGCGCAACATGAGCGCGTACTTCCCGCAACGCAGCTATGGCGTGGTCGTGCGCAAGGGCAAGTACCTCAGTGCGGAAGCCCGCGCATTCGTCGACCTCGTGCGCCCGGGCCTGTTCACGCGCCGCGACTATTGGGAAGCGGGCCACTCGGAGCGCTGAGCGGGACTTCCGCCACCGCTCGGCGCCGGCAACGCGACATCGCCACGACCGGCGAATCCCCGGAAGATCCGCGCAATGTAGCGGAACACCTTCGGCAACAGCCAGGCGACGAGCGCGAGGAACACCACCAGCGCGACGAGGAAGCCGAGCGGGTGCGCGATCGCAAGCCACAGGCCGGCAAGTACCAGGCCGTCCTCGCTCGCGCTCGCGGTCCAGTTCGTGAAAGGCTCCGGTGATGTGTTGATCGCGGCCCGGCTGCCACTCTTCGCCAGATGGGTTCCGCTGGTGATCATGCCGCCGACGATCGCGACAGCCATCTGCGCGGCCGGGGTCGCATCGCCCATCGCCCCCCAGGCGAGAAACGCGCCGGCCGGGATGCGGATGAACGTGTGCAGCGCATCCCAGATCGAATCGAATGCCGGAACCTTGTCGGCGAGGAACTCGCCGACTGTCATCACGCCCGCCGCTGCGAGTACCCACGTGTGCTGCAGCACGAGCAGCGGTTCCGGCAGGTGCAGATAGCCGTAGCGCCCGAGCAGGCCGACGACGAGGATCGTGACGTACAGGCGGATGCCGCTGGCCCAGGCAAGGCCGCCGGCGAGAGCGAGTTGCGAAAGAGCGTCCATGGTCGATTCGTCGATGGATTCCGGCAGGTTGTCCGGCGCCACCTGGCCGATCGGCGGCGAAGCGCGGCGAAACGCATTCTGCTAGTTTTGCGTTCCCTATCTCTCCAATGTTCCAGGTGCGACATGACCCGCTGGATCCTGCTCGGCATGACGATACTCGGATTCGTGTTCGTGTTCACCACGCACAGTCCAGCGGTGCTCCTGATCTCGCTGCTGGCCGGCATCATCGGCTTCGTCGGCTTCGTGGTTTCCCTGGCTGCGGATCGTGTCGCCGCCAATGCGCGGCCGGATGTCGCCATGGCTTCAGGCGAAGATTTTGTCGCGATGCGCAAGCCGGTCGTGAAGCCTGCCATCGCACAGCCTTCGGTACAGCCGGTGCGTGAGCCGGCGCGCGGCGACGACCGGCGGTCCGGCTGAACCGGCTGCGCCGCAACGCACCGTGCGCCGTTCGGCCAGCTGACGCACAATCGGCCGGTCGCATCGGGCGACGCATGTACTGGAGGTTGGCGTGACTCTCGAATCGCTCCTCATCTTCCTCGTGGTTGGCGCGGTCGCCGGCTGGTTGGCCGGCCAGATCGTCAAGGGCCACGGCTTCGGTCTGGTCGGCAACATCGTCGTCGGCATCGTCGGCGCGTTCCTCGCGGGTTTCCTGCTGCCGCGCCTCGGACTCGCCATTGGTGGTGGCATGCTCGCCGCGATCATCAATGCGATGATCGGTGCGATCATCCTGCTGGTGCTGATCGGGCTGTTCAAGCGCGCGACCTGAAACGTGGTGGCGCTCGAACCGAACCGGGCCGGCGCAAGCCGGCCTTTTGGTATCCATGGATGGGCGGAATGCCGGGAACGCGGATGCTCACGGCATCCGCGAACACTTCCCACATTCGTGGGGGTCGAATTGCAGGAGCAAATGCCGGCATGCGTGCAACCTGCTGACGATGAGCGACGCTGACCACCGACTACCCTTCGGTTGCGCCGAACCGATCCCCGCGCTCGACCAGGCGATCCACGTCTGGAGCCTGCGCGCGCGCGATGCTCGCGGCGTGCGCACGGTCGCGCGGGAAGCGCTGGAGCGACTGCTGCTCCACTATGCGGGCGATGCCCCCTTCACGATCGAAAGCGGTAGCCACGGCAAGCCGTTCGTGAGCGCATTGCCCTGGCTGGAGTTCAACGTCAGCCACGCGGGAACACATGCGGTGCTGGCTTTTGCGCGGGACCAGCCCCTCGGTGTCGACATCGAACCGGGCGAACGCACCGTGTCGGTGGCCGGTGTCTCCGAACGCTTCTTCGCTGCACATGAGAGCGCCGCGCTTGCCCGGGTGGAGCCCGCTCGCCGGCTGGGTGCGTTCCTGCAGCTGTGGACGCGCAAGGAAGCCGTGCTGAAGGCGCTCGGCGCCGGGCTCGGCTTCGGCCTGGATCGGGTCGAGTTCGAGCTGGCCGCGGACGGGGAGGCGGGACCGATGCGGGCGATCGCCGCGGAGGCGGGTCGGCCGGACGAATGGCAGGTCGTGCGCTTCAGCCCGGCCATGGGCGTGCTCGGCAGTCTCGCTTGGCGTGGCCCGCCGCGCGCCGTGCAGCTGTTCCACCTGTCGCGATGAATGCCGACCAGCGACGTTCCGGTTCGCTGGACCGTCCATTGCATGGAATGGCAGACGGACAGACCAGCTACGTGGAGGCACCGCCCGGTGGTTCCGGCTTCGGCCAAACACTCGACCGGGTCACGCTGGAGCGGGCGCGGCGCGGCGAGATGGCGGCGTTTGCCGCGATCTACGAGCGCTTCGCGGGCGCCTGCTACACACTCGCGCTGCGCGTGCTGGGTGAGCCGAGCGGTGCCGAGGACATCGTGCAGGAAGTGTTCCTGAAGATGTTCGCAACGCTGCGCGGCTTCCGCGGCGATGCCCCGTTCGGCGCCTGGCTCAAGCGGCTGACTGCGAACGCGACGATCGACGTGTTGCGCTCGCGCCAGCGCTTCCGCGAGGACGACGTCGATGCCCTGTTTGAAGCGATGCCGGCGAGCGCGATGGATGCGGAAGACGGCGTGGATGCGTGGTCGCTGCTGCAACGCCTTCCGCCACGTGCGCGCGCCGTCGTCGTGCTGCACGAGGTGGAGGGCTACACCCACAAGGAACTCGCGGATTTGTTCGGGCAAAGCGAGAGTTATTCGAAATCGATCCTAGCGCGCGCGCTGAAGCGTCTCGGCGACGAAGCAGCTGGCACAGCGGGAGGACGCAACGATGAGTGAACACGATCGACCCGTCCGCCGATTTGATCCGCGGCAGCTGCCGGAATTCGTTCCGGATGCGGCATTGTGGTCGCGCATCGCTGCAACCCAGCAGCAGCGCCTCGCGCGGCGACGCTGGCGGACAGCAGGAGCGCTCGGCGGAGCGATCGCGGCGGCGCTGGCGATCGTCGTGCTCGTCCCTTCGTTGCGACAGCCGGCATCGGAGGATCGCAGCACGATGCAGGACCAGTCGCGCGCGTTGGAAGATGAATGGACGAAGCTTGCCGGAACCCATGCGCCCACCATCGGCACGACGCGCCTGCGCGCCATCGACGCCCAACTGCAGGCCGCATACGACCGCGGCGCCGGGATGGATGAGCTTTCCCCGCTGTGGCAGCAACGCAATCGCGCCTTGCGGGGCCTGATAGACGGATTGCGCAATGGTGTCGTCGATCGCGATGACAGCATTACGCAGATATGATCGACGACAGAGGTGATGAGATGAGCAGCAAATCCGGCCTTCGCTCGATCGCAGCGCTCGCCTTGGCGGTCGCGGCGATCGAAGGCGCGCATGCACAAACTGCCGTGCCACTGGCGGCACAGATGACGGGCGCGGCGTTGCGTGCCGATGCCGGTGCGGGCGTGGGCGTCGAACAGCGGCTGCGCGCCGAGCTGCGCGCGGTCATGACCGAGCTGATCGAGAGCGGCGCGTTCAGCGGCACGACGGCGGAGCAGATCCACCTCGACATCGATGCTCCGGCACAGCAGGTGAGCAACCTCGGCGTGCTGGTCGACAGCGCACGCAAGGATCACGACGGCGTGCATGTGCTTGCGATCACGCCGGGCGGTGCAGCCGAGAAGATGGGTGTGCGCAGCGGCGACGTGCTGGTGGCGGTCAACGGCCAATCGCTGGCGACCACCGATACCGGCGCCGCGCTCCTGCGACGCACCGTCGAGGCGTTGCCGAACGGCGCTGCCCTCGGCTTCGACGTGCGACGCGAAGGTCGCACGCAGGTACTGAACGGCACCTTGTCGAGCATTTACTTGCCGGCGATGCGACTGACTATCGGAGGTGGGGAACAGGTCGCGGCGGCCGGCGGCGGGTCGATCGCGGCCGGCGCGGGCTGCGGTCGCATCAGCGACTTCGACGTCGCGCCACGCCAGGAACGCCTGCACGCGGCGAAGATCATCAGCATCGATGGCGTGACGCCAGGGCCGCAGGGGTCGCATTCGTTCCGTGTCGCTACGGGTCGACACGCGGTCAAGGTCAGCGAGCAGATCGACAGTCGCTATCTGCCCTTCAATGATCGCCTGCGCAATGCCGGACCGAGCGCGAGCCACTACAAGACGATCGAGGTCGAGGTCGCAGCGGATACCACCAGCCTGATTGCCGCACGCCTCGACGACGGGCAGCGCGCGACCTGGAAGGACGGCGCCTACTGGGAGCCGGTGGCGTGGAAGCAGATCAGCGAGAGTTGCCGCTAGCAGGCGAGGACTGCGATCCTCGCGCGACGTTCGACAGGCGTGCAGGGTTCGACGATCATGCGGCGATGACCGCCCTCAGCGTCAATATCAACAAGATCGCGGTGCTGCGCAATTCACGTGGACACGCCGAGCCCGATCCGGTCGCCGCTGCGCGGGCGGTGATCGCGGCCGGCTGCCAAGGCATCACCGTGCACCCGCGTCCGGACCAGCGCCACATCCGCGTCGACGACGTGGCACGAATCGGCGCCGCGCTGAATGCACATGAAGCAGCCGGGACGACGATCGAGTACAACCTCGAAGGCAATCCGTTTGCACCTGCGCGTGGAAGCTACCCTGGTTTCGTCGAGCTGGCGCGCTCGGCGCGCCCGGCGCAAGCGACCCTCGTCCCTGATGGCGATGCGCAGATCACCTCGGACCACGGCTTCGACCTGGCGCGGGATGCTGCACGCCTCATGCCGCTGGTGCGCGAGCTGAAAGCGATCGGTTGCCGCGTGAGTCTGTTCGTCGACGCGGGCTGCAATGCGCTCGAACGCGCCGCCGAGATCGGCGCGGACCGCATCGAGATCTATACCGAACCCTATGCGCGCGCGTTTGCGCGCGGCGACCATGCGCAGGCTCTGGCTGACTGCGTGCGCACGGCCGAGCGGGCACGCGCGGTTGGACTCGGCGTCAATGCGGGGCACGATCTCAGCCAACGCAACCTCGGCGCGCTCAAGTACGCGATTCCGTTCCTCGCCGAGGTTTCGATCGGCCACGCCCTGATCGGCGAAGCGCTGTACGAAGGACTCGCTGCGACCGTGCGCGCCTATCTGGCGATCCTGGCCGACCGCTGATCGCTCGAGCGCGTCAACGAACCGCGCGCGTATCGAGGATGCTGATGCCGAGCCCGCTGCGCTGGGCGAGGGCGAGCGTGTCCGCGACCTTTTCGTAGGGCGTATTCGCGTCGGACCGGATCTCCAGCACCGGCGGCTGTGCCGCAGCCGCTTCCACCGACAATGTATCCGAGAGCTGCGCGCGATTCACCGCCACACCCTCCAGATAGAGCTCGCCGGTGGAGAGGATCGACAATGCGAGCGTGTGCGGATTGCCGGACCGGTGCGAGTCCCCCGGCAGCGGCAGCCGGCGCAGCGCAATCGGCGCGGCAACGATGAGGATCACGACCAGGGCGAGCAGCACGTCGATCAATGGCGTCACATTGATCTCGGCGCGGGCAGCGTGGGAGCGGAATGCATCGGTGGTCATGCCGGTCTCCGTCATCGCGGGTGGTTTCCGCGACATCAGCCTACGCCCACCCGCAGCGGCGGTACAAACCGCGTGGTGATCGGCGCGCGCCAAACGCTCCTGCGACCCATAGGTCGTGAGGTGTGTCACCGGTGCCAGAGCATCCGCGGACCGACCCGCTGGGAAGTAGTGAGGCTGCCGGAATTTGCTCCTGCAGTTCCGGCGTACCGTCCATCCATGGACCGCCGGAATTTGCTCCTGCAATTCCGGCATACCGTCCATCCATGGACATAAAAACGGCGCTGCGTTGCCGCAGCGCCGTTGTTTTTCAGACCATGACGCAACCGCTTACTGATCGTTGCCGCCGGTCGTCATGAAGCCGAGCTTGACCATGCCGACCGCCTTCGCCTCTGCCATCACGGTGGCGATCTTCTGCCACTGCGTCGGCTTGTCGGCGCGGATCTGCAGTTCCGGCTGGGGGCTCTTCTGCGCCGCGACGCGCAGCTGCGATTGCAGGATCGCGTCGGTGACCGGCTCGTCGTTGAGGAACAGGTCGCCGTTCTCCTTGATCGCGAGGTCGAGCGGCTCCGGCTGGGGCTGATCGACCACGTGCGGATTGGCCTGCGGCAGGTCGATCCTGATCTTGTGCGACATCAGCGGTGCCGTGATCATGAAGATGATCAGAAGCACCAGCATCACGTCGACGAGCGGCGTGACGTTGATTTCCGCCATCGGGCCGCCGCCCGAACCACCCGTGCTCATTGCCATGGCTTACTTCCTCGCAGCAGCAACCGGAGCGGCGCTGCTGTCGACGCGCGAACCGGTCGCGAAGAAATCGTGCAGGTCGTGCGCGAATTCGTCGAAGCGCGCATAGATCACGCGGTTCTGGCGCACGAAGAAGTTGTAGGCGAGCACGGCCGGGATCGCGACGAACAGACCGAACGCGGTCATGATCAGCGCTTCGCCGACGGGGCCAGCCACCGCTTCCATCGAGGCATTGCCCGACGCGGCGATCTTGATCAGCGCGTGGTAGATGCCCCAGACGGTGCCGAGCAGGCCGACGAACGGAGCCGACGAACCAACCGTGGCCAGCACGGTCATGCCGCCTTCGAGGCGCAGGCTTTCGCGGGCGACTGCCTGACGCAGCGAGCGATCGATGAACTCGGAGCGATTCAGCGCCTCGACCAGGCGGCTGCCTTCGTTGCGCTGATGGTGCGCGGCGGCCTGGGCCGCATCGAGCGCGATCTTCGAGAACGGCTCGCCCTTCGGCTGCTCTTCGAGGAAACGCACGGCGTCCTGCGCCGAGGGCGTGTCCCAGAATGTGTTGATGACCTTCTCCATGCGCGCACGGATCATGCTGTTGCGCAGGAAGTTGGCGACCACGAAATAGATCGACGAGATCGACATGATGCAGAGGGTCACGAACACGATCCAACCGAGCAGGTCGAAATTCTGGATCAGGTCGTGGAAACCCATCTGGCTCATGGCCGCGGCATTGCCGCCACCACCAGGAGGGGGAACGACAGCAGGCTGAGCCGCTGCGGGGGTCTGAGAGGCATCTTGCTGCATGGCGCTACCCTATTCGGACAAATGGAAATCAATGGGAACCAAGGCATACCCGGTTGCGGGTCTGCCACCCTTTGAACCTGGATTGAATTTCCAGGTCTTGACGGCTTCGATGGCGGCCTGGTCCAGCAGGCGCGAGCCGCTGGACTTCTCGATCGTCACTTCCTGTGGCGAACCGTCGACTCCGACCAGCACCTTCAGGAGCACCTTGCCTTCCTGATGCTGACGCGCAGCCATCGGCGGGTACCGCGGCGGACGCATCTTACGGTAGCTGATGTTTTCGCTCGGCGCGATGTCTTCCGGCGGCGGCGGCGGTGCCGGCGGCGCTGGAGGCGCTGCCGGGATCGACATCGGCGTCGCTTCTTCCGTCACCACCGGCGGTGCCGGCGGCGGTGGCGGCGCCTTCGGCGGCGGCAGCACCTTTTCGATCACCTTCGGCGGCGGCTTCTTCGGCGGCTCCGGCGGCGGCGGCGGCGGCGGCGGCGGCGGCGGTGGCGGCTCGATGAATTCGACCGTGACCTTCTTGTCGACAGCCTTGTCCTTCGCCGGCGGTGGCGCAACCGGCGCCATCATCATCGCGAATGCAAAAACGTGCAGGGCGAATGCGCTCGCGAACGCGGTAACGCGTCGCCAGCTGAACGTGTCGCCGCCAGATTGATTGGTATCAGCCATCAGTATTGACCAACGAAATTATGTCTGTGCGGTCGCCCGAACGATGCCGACGCTCATTCCCTATCCCCGGGAGCGCAGGCGCAAGAGCTAGCCACGGTACAACAGGCGATGCCCCTACGACAAGCTTTTGCGACGCTCGATCGACTTCCGATCATGGAGTTGTGTGTCGTTTTCGGTAACGCAAAACCTGCAACGTCCAAGGGCTCACTGCGGGGTCACGATCGTCCTCGCATTATCCGGTTCGTCGCGCGGCATGCAGCCACGCGTCGAGCGCCCATCCGGGCATCCTGGCGTGCGCTCACTTCTTCTTGGCGCGATTGATCTTCACTCCGCCCTTGGCGGCCTTCAGGCGCTGCTCGGCCATCGTCTTGGTACTGGCGAAGCCGGCCGCCTTTTGCCAGTCCGCCGTTGCTGCCGCGCTCTGCCCGAGGTCGTTCTGCGCATCGCCGCGCAACAGGTAAGCCTCCCCTTCCTGGCGCAGACTGCCGCGGGAGATCGCCCGGGTCAGCGCCTCGACCGCATCCTTCGACTTGTCCGAGTAGAACATCAGGTAACCGAGCTGGTAGTCGACGTTGCCGTCCTTCGACATCGGCGACGCCTTTCCGTAGCCCTCGATCGCGCAGGCGTCGTCCTCGCTCTGGGTACAGACATCGCCCATGAGCTTGTAGTTGTCGTAGGTCGGCTGCAGGATGCCCTTCGAGAAGCCTTCCTTGAGCGTCGCTGCCGAATCCTTCGGCTTGTCCGCGGCCGCATACATCTTCGCAAGCTGCACGTAGTCTTCATTGGTGGTGACCAGCCCCTGCGATTTCGCCTTCGCCATCAAGTCGAGGGCCAACTGGTCCTTGTCGCCCTGGATGTAGATCGTCGCGAGCTGGTTGACCAGTTTCTTGTTGTTCGGGTCCTTTGCCAGCTGACCCTTCACGAGCTCCGCAGCCTGGTCGAACTGGTTGAGTTCGAAATAGCTCGCCATCAGGATTTGCGACCAGCTGTCGTTCGGCTTGTCGGTCATCGACATCGCCTTCTTCATCGTGTCGATGGCCGGCTGGAACTGTTCAACGCGATAGTAGGCATTGGCCTTCAGCGCCAGCTCGTCGGCGGTCTGCGATCCGGTCTGCTTCTCCCAGTCCGTCAGCGTCGCGAGTGCGTCCTGGTACTTCTCTTCCTGCACCTGGGTCTGCGCCAGCGCATAGATCAGCGAGAACTGCGCGTCGTTCGGCAGTGCGTTGAACGCGATCGCCTTCCTGTACTCCTCGATCGACTGTGCACCCTTTTCCTGATCGTAGTAGACCTGCGCCATCAGCTGGTGCGCGAATGCCTGTGCATACGCGCTTGCGCTGCCATTGCCGAGAACCTTCTCGATCATCGGCTGCGCTTCGGCCGACTTGCCGTCGTTGACGAGGTCGGCCGCCTTGTTGAGCAGCTTCTGGTCGCCTGCCGACATGCTGACCTTCGGGTCGCTGCGGGTGGCGTTCGGATACTTGTTCGCTTCTGCCTTGTCCTTCGCGAACACACCGGTGCTGCACGCGAGGCCGGTGCTGCAGATGGCGACGAGGAGCCACTTCGAGAGCTTCATGACGGTTCACCCCACTGGGACGACATACGAAGGTTATCGTCTACCGCGGGGGCGACGAAAACGAGGGCGCAGAGGGTACCGCTGCGCGCGCAAACTGCACAAGCTTGGCCTGCGCCATCCGGAATGCTGCGGAGCAGCATCCTGTGGATGGCGGAGGGCCGGTCAGACGTCGAGATTGGCTACCCGCAGCGCGTTCTGCTCGATGAAATAGCGGCGTGGCTCGACGACGTCGCCCATCAGCGTCGAGAAGATCTGGTCGGCGGCGACCGCATCCTCGATGCTGACCTGCAGCAGGCGCCGTGTATCCGGATTGACCGTGGTGTCCCACAGTTGCTCCGGGTTCATCTCACCGAGGCCCTTGAAGCGCTGGATGGTCCGGCCACGCTTGGCTTCATCCATGAGCCATTCGTAGGCTTGGCCGAAACCGCTGATCGCCACGCTCTTGCCACCTCGACGCACCTGCGCGCCTGGTTGGACCAGACCAGCAAGCTGGCTCGCGGCGTCGACGATCGGCCTGAACTCCGGCGCCGAGAGAAACGTTGCGGGCAAGGTCTGCGTATGGCGCAAACCGTGCTGGTCGCGTTCGATGACCAGAGTCTGCGCATGGTCCGCGCTCGCCGGCTGAATCCGCAGTGCATAGCGGGGTTTGCCGAGACCCGAGCTTGCGAGCGCCGCCGAGAGCCGCGCGATCCAGTCCCGCAGCGCTGTTTCGTCTTGCCAGGCATCGGTTGTGAAGGGAGCATCGAGCAGCGCGCGCAGGAATGCGCCGTCGAAACGGAACGCCAGACGCTCGATCTGGTCGAGTGCAGCGCGATACAGCCCCATCAGCTTCTCAAGGCCGGCGCCGGTGACCGACGGCGCGTCCGGCGCATAGGCGAGTTCGGCGCCATCGACGGCGTTCGAGATCAGGTATGCGTTCAGCGCGCCGTCGTCCTTGAGGTAAATTTCCTGTTTTCCCTGTTTCAACTTGTACAGCGGCGGCAGGCCGATATAGATGTAGCCGCGTTCGATCAGCGACGGCATCTGGCGATAGAAGAACGTCAGCAGCAAGGTACGGATGTGCGAACCGTCGACGTCGGCGTCGGTCATGATGATGATGCGGTGATAGCGCAGCTTGTCGACGTTGAACTCGTCCTTGCCGATTCCGGTGCCGAGCGCGGTGATCAGGGTGCCGACCTCGGCGGAGCCGAGCATGCGATCGAAACGTGCGCGTTCGACATTGAGGATCTTGCCCTTCAGCGGGAGGATTGCCTGGTTCTTGCGGTTCCTGCCCTGCTTGGCGGAACCACCGGCCGAATCACCCTCGACAATGAACAACTCCGACAATGCCGGGTCCTTTTCCTGGCAATCCGCGAGCTTGCCGGGCAGGCCGGCGATGTCGAGCGCACCCTTGCGCCGCGTCATCTCGCGCGCCTTGCGCGCCGCCTCGCGAGCGCGGGCGGCGTCGACTACCTTGGCGGCGATCGCGCGCGCCTCGCCCGGATTCTCGAGCAGGAACTCCTCGAGCTTCTGATTGACGATCGACTCGACGACACCCTTGACCTCGCTGGAGACCAGTTTGTCCTTGGTCTGCGAGGAGAACTTCGGATCCGGCACCTTGACCGACAAGACCGCAATCAGCCCTTCGCGCATGTCGTCGCCTGAAAGCGCGACCTTCGCGGTCCTCTGCAGACCGGCTGCCTCGATGTAGTTGGACAGCGTGCGCGTCAACGCACCGCGGAAACCCGCGAGGTGGGTACCGCCATCGCGTTGCGGGATGTTGTTGGTGAAGCAGAAAACCGTCTCCTGGTAGGCGTCGGTCCATTGCATCGCGACATCGACGGTGGTGCCTTCGTGCTGCGCGCTGAAATTCACGACCTGCGCATGCAGCGGTGTCTTCAGCTGCGCCAGGTGTTCGACGAACGAGCGGATTCCGCCCTCGTACTCGAACACGTCTCGCTTGTCGCTGCGTTCGTCGATCAGCTCGATCTTGACGCCGGAATTCAGGAACGAAAGTTCGCGCAGACGCTTCGCGAGAATGTCGTAGTGGAACTCGATCTGGGAGAACGTCCCGAGACTTGGATGGAAGCGCACGGTCGTGCCGCGCTTGCTGGAAGGACCAACCACTTTCAGCGGGTAGACCGGTTCGCCGAGTGCATACTCCTGGCGGTGCTCATGGCCATCGCGGTAGATCGTCAGCCACAGATGATCCGACAGCGCATTGACCACCGAAACGCCGACGCCGTGCAGCCCGCCGGAAACCTTGTAGCTGTTGTCGTCGAATTTGCCACCGGCATGGAGCACGGTCATCACGACTTCGGCCGCCGAACGCCCCTCCTCCGGCTGGATGCCGACCGGAATGCCGCGCCCGTTGTCTTCAACGCTGACGGAGCCGTCGGCGTGGATGGTCACGACGACGTGATCGCAATAGCCGGCGAGGGCTTCATCGATCGAGTTGTCGACGACCTCGAACACCATGTGGTGCAGGCCGGTGCCGTCGTCGGTATCGCCGATATACATGCCGGGCCGCTTGCGGACCGCTTCCAGCCCCTTCAAGACCTTGATCTTGCTTGAATCGTATTGGTCGGTCATTCGGTCTCCGGCACGACAATCCGGCACGCCATGGAAGCGCGCCGGTGGTACGACAGTGAATCGGTGGATTATAGCAGCCGCGCAATACGCCCATGTTCCACGTGGAACCTGCTGATCGGCCGGCGCAAGCTCTTGAGCTCCGCAGGCTCTGCCGTTCCCGTGAGTAAGACCTGCGCCCCACTCTCGTCGATCGCGCCAAGGATCCGTACCAGGTGCGCCGCATCCACCTCCGACGAAAGATCGTCGAGGCACACGACCGGCCATTCCCCAAAGCCGACCTCGAACAAGTGCGCTTGTGCAAGCACGAACGCAAACGCGCACAACTTCTCCTGTCCACGTGACAGGTATTCCCGCCGCGTCATCCTTTCGAATGAGACCGACCAGTCCGTCCGGTGCGGCCCTGCCGCGGTATAGCCCCGCGCGCGGTCTTGATCCGTCGCCGCCGCCAGGGACTCGGCAAGATCCGAGGTATCGTCGAAACCGGGGCGGAACGCCAACAGCGGTGCTCCGAGCTCCGGAAGGAACTCGCGCAAATAGCGCGTTGCGAGTGGGCGCAGCGCGTCAAAATATCGCCGTCTCTGCGCAGTCAGCGGCGTCGCCGCAACAGACAGCTCCCGATTCCACGGCTCCATTTCCCGCCCGGGCGCGCTTTGCCGCAGGAGCACGTTTCGCTGGCGCAATGCGCGCTGGTAGCGCCGCCACGTCACCAGGAAATCCTGTTCCACGTGGAACACGCCCCAGTCGAGGTAACGCCTGCGTTCGTCGGATGGGCCCCCGATCAACGCGTGTGATCCGGGTTCGAAGCAGACGATCGCCGCCAGCCGCATGAGCTCGCCAATCGCGATCGCGCTGCCATTGAGACGCGCCTCGAGCTTGCGTTGATGACGCGCCAGCCCGACACGCTCGGCGATATCACGACGCTCGATTTCCCCAAATACCGAATAGCCGGAACTGCCTTCGCGCGAGAGGGTATCGCGCACTGTCGAACGGAACGAACGGCCGTGAGACAACAGAAATGCCGCTTCGAGCAGCGTCGTCTTGCCCGCCCCGTTGCCACCGACGAACACATTCCAGTCAGGCGATAATTCGATCTCGCTCGATTCGATCAGGCGCAGATTCTCGATCCGCAGGGCGCGCAACTTCATTGGGGCTCATCGCGAAGGATGCGACGCCGCTGCTCGCCAGCGTCGCCATCTGCGGAAGATCGCGGCAATCAGAGCCTCAACGGCATGATCACGTGCCGCGTGTCGTCGGAGTCCGGCTTGCGCACGAGGCAGCTCGACTGGCCATCACGCAAGCACAACAGGACTTCCTCGCTGCTGATCGCCCCCAGCGCATCCAGCAGGTAATTCACGTTGAACCCCACGCTGAGTTCGGAAACACCGGTACGCGCCTCGACTTCTTCCACCGCCTCTTCCTGCTCGGGGTTGTGCGCGACGATGCGCACGCGGTTCGGTGCCACTTCGATCTTGACGCCCCGGTACTTCTCGTTCGACAGGATCGCTGCGCGCTGCAGGGCCGCCCGCATGTCGTCTCGCTGAAGGCGCACTTCCTTGTCGGCACCGATAGGAATCACCGCCTCATAGTCCGGGAATCGCCCGTCGATCAGCTTGGAGGTGAACGTCACGTCGCCACGGCGCACCCGCAAGTGGTTGCGTGCGAATTCGAGCTCCACCACGCCGTCGCCGGCCTCGAACAGGCCCTGCAGCTCGTTGATGCCCTTGCGCGGAACGATCACCTGCCGCGGCGAAGCAATCTTCGTTTCAAGACGTGTTTCGGCGAGGGCGAGACGATGCCCGTCCGTCGCGACACAGCGCAGCACGTGTTCGCGCAAGTCGAGCAGCATGCCGTTGAGGTAGTAGCGAACGTCCTGATGCGCCATCGCGAAGCCCGTACGATCCATCATTTCCTTGAGGCTCGCCTCCGGCAGCGCCACGCGCTCGACCAGTTCGATGTTCTCGATGGTCGGAAACTCCGTTGCCGGCAACGTCGCGAGGGTGAATCGGCTGCGTCCGGCGCTCACCGTCACGCGCTCGCCGTTCTGCTCCAACTTGATCCGGCAGCCATCCGGCAGTGCCCGACAGATATCGAACAATTTGCGCGCGGGCACCGTCACCTCACCTGGTTCAAGATCATCCGCGGTGGTGCGCGCCACCATCTCGACTTCGAGGTCCGTTCCGGTGAACGCGACGGAAGACGAATCGACCACCACAAGCAGGTTCGCCAGAACAGGCAAGGTCTGTCGGCGCTCGACCACGCCCACAACGTGCTGCAACCGCTTCAGAAGGGTTTCGCGCTGGATGCTGAATCGCATGGTCTGCCGGTCCTGTCTTTATGTTTTTTGTGGAGCAATGTTTGTTGTAGGTGCTGTGTGTAACCCAAATTTTCGGATAAACCCGTTGTTTATGAAACACTTACACCATGAACTCGCGGCTTGGAACCGCGCCCGGCGCCTGTGGGCGGATTGTGGATAATAATCGGCGGCACGTCGTTTCCACAGCTTGTCCACAGCCCCGGAACATCATTCGGTCAACGCGCGCACGAGCTTTTCCCAGTCCTGTCGCAGCTTGCCATCGGTCTCGCGCATGTCCCGGATCGTCCGGCATGCGTGCAATACGGTGGTGTGGTCGCGACCGCCGAACGCATCGCCGATTTCCGGGAGGCTGTGTTCGGTCAATTCCTTCGCGAGACCCATCGCCATCTGCCGCGGCCGAGCGATCGAACGACTGCGCTTCTTCGACAGCAAATCGGCGAGGCGCAGCTGGTAGTAGTCTGCCACGGTCCTCTGGATGTTCGGGATCGTGATGGCCTGTGCGTGCACGGTCAGCAGGTCGCGCAAGGTCTCCTGGGCAAAATCACTGCTGATACGACGCCCCTCGAAGTTGGCGCGGGCGACCAGCGTGTTCAGCGCACCCTCGAGGTCGCGCACGTTCGAGCGCATCCGCTTCGCCATCAGGGTCGCGACCTCTTCCGGCAACTCGACTCCCTTCGCTTGCGCCTTCGCCAGCACGATCGCCGCGCGCGTCTCGAAGTCGGGTGGTTCGATCGCGACCGACAGACCCCAGCCGAGACGCGACTTCAACCGTGGCTCCAGCCGGTCCACTTCCTTCGGATAGCGATCGCAGGTCAGGATGATCTGCTGCTTGCCTTCAAACAGCGCGTTGAAGGTATGGAAGAATTCTTCCTGAGTCGCTTCCTTGCCTGCGAAGAACTGGATGTCGTCGATGAGGAGCGCGTCGACCGAACGAAAACGTCGCTTGAAGTCGTCCATGCCCTTCTGCTGCAGCGCGCGCACCATGCCGCTGACGAACTGCTCGGAGCGCAAGTACATGATCTTCACGTCGGGCTTGTTGGCCCGCATCAGATTGCCGGCCGCATGCATCAGATGGGTCTTGCCGAGGCCGGTGCCGCCATACAGCAGCAGCGGGTTGTATGCGCGCCCGGGATTCATCGCGACCTGGGTCGCGGCGGCCTTGCCCAGCTGGTTGGACTTGCCTTCGACGAAATTCTCGAAGGTGTAGTTCGGCTCGAGATTCGATTCCGGGCCGGCAGGCCTTGCATCGCCGCCGCGCGGGCGCGCCGTCGATCGGGCGGCAGCAGGGATCGGCGTGCGGGTGCCGACCTTGACATCGACCGCAATCGGACCGTCGCTGAGGTGTTCCAGGATCTCGACGATCGGCCCGAGGAAGCGTTCGCGGACGGCTTCCATCGTGTACGCGTTCGGAGCCCAGAGGGTGAAACCCGATTCTTCTTCGCTCACCTGCAGCGGTGCCAGATAGGTGTGCAGGTCCTCCACGCTGAATTCCGCCTCGAGGCGGGACAGGCAGCGTCGCCAAAGTTCATTCATCGCCAGGGTGCTTCCAGAAGGCGGTACGAGCCCTCCAGGGCGGGTGACCGCAAGGCGGGAAGTCTAGCAGTACGCCCTGCAGCGCCGCCGTCCGCTCTCTGGCGACTCCGTTGCCGACCGGGTCCACCGAACTTGACATTGCATGCGCGTGGCCCCTACCATCCGCGCCCTTTTCCTTCAACGCATTGCGTAACGCCATGGCCACCAAGCGCACCTACCAGCCGAGCAATCTCAAGCGCGTCCGCGACCACGGATTCCGCGCCCGCATGAAGACCCGTGGTGGCCGCAAGGTCATCAACGCGCGCCGCGCCAAGGGCCGCAAGCGCCTGGCTGTCTGACACCTTCGCTGCAAACGCAATGGCGCCCGCTAACTTTCCACGCGCGGCGCGCCTGCTGACCGCCCGCGACTTCGCCCGGCTGCGCACCTGCAGCCGGCGGGTCGGCACCCGCCATCTGACTGCCGAAGTCGCCGTGAGCGAAACCGGCGACGCGCGCATGGGCCTCGCGGTCTCCAAACGGGTTTCCAAGAAGGCGGTTCGGCGCAATCGCATCAAGCGCATTGCGCGCGACAGCTTCCGTCGCCATCGAGCCCTCATCCCGGCGCTCGATATCCTCGTGATTGCCCGAAGCAGCGCCGACCTGCAGGACAATCCGACCCTGCATGCCGAGTTCGTGCATCTGTGGCAGCGCATCACGGCGTTGAACGCAGCGAATGCCCCCGGCACAATGCGCGACTGACTTGCATGCGCTGCGCCTCGTGCGCGCGCCCGACCCCGTCCCGCACATCGAAGCGGTCGCGATCCGCGCGACCGGTCAGCGAGCGCCGACGAGGCACCCATCCGCCCAACCGGTTCCATCATGACGAGCCCCCGCAACTTCCTGCTGATCGCCCTGCTGTTCATCGGCTACCTGTTCTGGATGCAATGGCAGGAGGACTACAACAAGGCGCCGTCGGCGACCACCGCGACGAGCGCCTCGACTGCTCCGGTGGCGCCGCCCGGCAACGCGGGATCCGATGCCGCCGCGCCGGCGGCTCCGCCACTGGACGGCGCGTCCACACAGGCAGCGGCGCCGACATCCGCGCCCGGCGTGGACGCGGCGCCGCGCGTCGTCGTGACTACCGATGTGCTGCGCGTCGAAATCGATACGCGCGGTGGCAATGTCGTGGTCGCCGATCTGCTCGCCTATCCGTTGGAGCCGAAGGATTTCGCGCATCCCAAGCGCCTGCTCGACAGCAACGATGCGACTTTTTTCGAGGTCCAGAGCGGTCTCGTCAGCGCGAACGGCGCCGCGCCGGACCACCAGGCGAAGTTCAGCGCGGAGAAGCTCGCGTACGCGCTTGCCGACGGCAGCGACTCGGTCGAAGTGCCGCTGACCTGGACCGACGCTTCCGGCATCAGCGTGCGCAAGGTGTTCGTGTTCAAACGCGGCAGCTACGTGGTCGACCAGCGCGAGGAAATCGACAACAAGGGCACCGCCGCATGGAGCGGCAACGCCTACCGCCGATTGCAGCGTGTGCCGCCGGTAATCGATACCAGCGGCATCAAGGGCTACAGCAACATCGAACGCTACAGCTTCGTCGGCGCGGCGTGGTACAGCCCGGGCGACAAGTTCCAGAAACTGAAGTTCGACGACTTTGCGAAGAAGCCGCTGCAGGCCGAATTCAGTGGCGGCTGGGCCGCGATGTTGCAGCACTACTTCTTCGCGGCGTGGATTCCCGACACCTCCGAAACGGAGCGCTACACGACGACGACCTACCTCGCGAAGACCGCGCAGGGTGGTGAAGTGCCGCGCTATCTGATCACCGCCCAGTCACCGTCCATCGCGATCGCGCCCGGCGAGACGAAGACCGCCCACGCGCGCCTGTACATCGGACCGAAGCTGCAGAGCACGCTCGACCAGATCGCGCCGGGACTCGCTTTGACGGTCGACTACGGCATGTTCACGGTGATCGCCGAACCGCTGCATTGGCTGCTCGCGCAGCTGCACAAACTGACCGGCAACTGGGGCTTCGCGATCATCCTGCTGGTGCTGCTGATCAAGGCTGCATTCTTCAAGCTCAGCGAAACGCAGTTCCGCTCCGGCGCGAAGATGCGCAAGTTGCAGCCGCGCATCGCCGCGCTCAACGAGCGCTATGCCGGTGATTCGCAGAAGAAGAACCAGGCGATGATGGAGCTGTACCAGAAGGAGAAGGTGAACCCGCTCGCGGGCTGCTTCCCGATGCTGATCCAGATCCCGGTGTTCTTCGCGCTGTACTGGGTGCTGCTGGAAAGCGTCGAGTTGCGCCAGGCACCGTTCATCGGCTGGATCCACAACCTCACCGCTCCCGATCCCTACTACGTGCTGCCAGTGCTGAACGCACTGGTGATGATCGCGACGACCACGCTCACACCGACCGCCGGCATGGATCCGACCCAGGCCAAGATGATGAAGATCATGCCGGTCGCGTTCTCGGTGCTGTTCGCGTTCTTCCCGGCCGGTCTCGTGCTGTATTACACCGTCAACGGCGGCCTCGGCCTGCTGCAGCAGTGGATCATCACGCGGCGCATCGAGGCCGGCGAGAAAGCGCAAGCCTGATGCGATGAATACGCGCGCCGACACGATCGCAGCCGTGGCGAGTGCGCCCGGCGCGGGCGGTGTCGGCGTGTTGCGCGTATCCGGACCGCGGGC
>Ga0105239_10000680_pt1 | contig 48518 bp, 36 predicted proteins | sample KBSC44metaG_FD_92761 | JGI IMG/M metagenome (GOLD analysis project Ga0105239, IMG submission 92761) | Corn rhizosphere microbial communities from Kellogg Biological Station, Michigan, USA - KBS C4-4 metaG | ecosystem: Host-associated > Plants > Roots > Rhizosphere > Soil | place: Michigan, USA...
AAACGCAGATGTGAACTCGATGTTCGCGGTCGCGTCGCCATCCCCTCCTCCATCACCATCAGCATCACCAGCAACATGGAAGATGGAATCACGCCGCAGGGAGGCCAAGTCGAGGAACCCGTGCGCCGCTCCTCCACCTCTCCCTCTGGCCGATGGCCCTTCGAGCACAGGACATGGCGTCCCGGCTGTTCGGTGGCTGTAGTTGTGCTGCTGTCGTATCATGGCTCGCGTGTTTTATTTGTGCATGTCGTTTCGATTCTTTCTTCAATGTATGGTCCTCAGGCGTACGAGATGTCGTGGGTACGCAAGTGATTGTGTAAAGTCAAGTTAAGTATTAGTAAATAGGACACACATACTCGTATGAGTAGTTAGTTATTTAGTTGCTAATTAGTATCCGCGTGGGTTTGAGGTGCAAGTGATTTGCGCGCCGCGAAGGGGGGGGCGAGGCACCGCCAGCCCGCGTTGGCAGGGTAACCAACCGTCAGCCTAAGGACGTGAGTGAGGTTTTTCTTGGCTCCACCGTTCGTTCGCGTTTTTCGCGTTGAGTGGTCTGGTCTGGTCTGGCCTGGCCAGCCCAGTCCGTTGCGTGACCCAGTCGACAAATCCGCCTCACTACATAATTACAATAATTATTCCTAGGTATAGAATACAGTACTGTATATAACTACATATATAGGAATCTTAGGCACCAACTAAGCAGTCTCTTGCGATCTCGTCACAACAGTATTTTCATTCCCACTACATCACCATATCTCCTAAATATGTGCGTGTGTGTATGTACGATATGATGATGTGCCTTGCTTACTATAAATATAACAGTATCTAGTAATCCCACTGCACAGTTGGCTCAAAAAAATAGAGAGAGAGAGAGAGACAGAGAGAGTGTGTGTGAAACGCCAACGCTATGCAAAGATAAAAGAAGCCTCTTTTTGAAAAAAAGAAACCTCGGGTGCAGGGCCCCCAGGGATATTCTCGTCTCAATCTTTCAGTACTTCCGCAATCGGGAAGAGGTTCAGGTTAGACCTCCCTTGACCATGACTCTCGTTCCATCTCATCTCATCTCCATCAGTAAATAAATACATGTCTCCTTCCCCACCCCTTCCCTTTCTTTTTATTTAATATTTCAATCATCTTTTTTTGTTACAACTCGTCCCTCGTCGGGAAATGGAAATCCCACGAGGCCGGCGGAACCGGCAGACCGAGCCAGTAGTTCCATAGGCGGTTCAGCTCCATGACGAGGATGGCGGCGAACTTGAAGGGCAGCTCGCCCCAGCTCCTGAGGACCATGATGTACGTGCGCCACACCACGTTCCACTCGTCCCAGAACTCTTCGGAGAGGGTGCGCGGTGTGGAAGGCTCCGCGTAGGGGTCTTCGTCGAGGTCGATCTCGTCGTCGTCGTCGTCGTCGTCGTGTGTTATTGATTCGGTTGTTGGTTCCGCGATCGCTTCTTGGGTGGGTGCGGCTTCCTTCGGGTGTTGTGGGATTGGTGCGTTGGGGTCGAGAACGCTGTTGTCCCCAGTGTTGACGGCATACCGGAATCTCTGGATCGCATCCAGACTGTGGCTGACACGGCCGAGGGTATTGACCAACGCGACGAGTTCGGTCCTCCGCAGATGCGGGTTCTCGCCGTTCTTCTTCTCGTCGTATTCAAACAGGATCTTCAATGCAGCGCCGTAACCCGCGGTCTGCACTTTACCCCAGAGCCGGCACTTGTCGCATCCCACGCAGTCCATGAGGCGGGACACATTCCGGAATCGGTTGCGGAAGTCGTCCTTGAGATCGATCACGGACGGATCCTGGAACATGACGGACTCGTCGAAGGTGTGCGGTCCAGCCGCTGCTTTGTCCGCCAGTTCGAGCACTTTCAGCTTGGTCTCGTAGTCCTGGTCTGGATCGCCCGAGCAGAATGTGTATGACTCCAGGTGTTTCCGAATTTTGGCAACGGCGCGTGTCAGGATCGCGTAGTTGAAGTAGACGTTGGACAGCCGCTCGGGGAAACCGTGCAGTCGCTGCTTGTAGCAGTCAACGTTGCGCACCCATTCTCCGGTGGTCTGGTTGAAGAAATCCCAGCACAGATGCGTCGAGATCGAGGCGTGCATGCCGCTTACGATTCGGTAGAAGGCTCTTTGCTCTAGACACTGGTCGTCCAGAGGATACAGGTCCTCCGTGGCGTCGACTTTCTGGCGGCCGTATTCCTGGAAAACGTTTGCCAGGCTTTGGGCCGCTTGGAGCGGCTTCGGCTGCAGAGTCGCATGTTGAGGAGCCTTTGTAGAAAAACAGTTCTCCTTGTAGATGGAATCCCAGACCTGGCGAGCACCCATTCCCGAATAACCCGTGTATTTTTCCTTATTGTTGACCAGACTGACGTAGTCCCCTTTGCTTGCGGCGCCCTCGTCTTCGGGGATACAGTAGTCCCGCTCGTCGCACTCGTCGTCCTCTTCAAACACACAACTTTCGTCGACGTTTTCTCCCAGCTGGTACTGTAGAGGTCGGTTCTTGGGCCGTTCCCTTTGTAGGGCCCGAGGGGGATGTTTGGCCCTCGCACCCTCGAGTTTACTCAGTTCCTCCGCCCTCCATATCATGGGTATCTCACTTTCGTCTTCTATGGTGTCGACCGCGCATGCACGGTTGCCACACATGGAATTCTCATCGCTCCAGAAGGGGCATACTTTGTTGTACAGGTTCAATCTATAATAAGCGAAGAAGTCGGTTCTTTGGGTCAGTTCCTCCAGTGAGGGAGCCAACTCGGCGTTTAAAGTCTCGAGGTCGGAGTATGAGGTGCATGCGTCGGTAACGATTGAATTGGGGTCTATGGCGCATTGTGGCTCGGCTCGAACACAATGTGGTCGGAGGAAGAGGTAGAAGGCCAGGAAGAAGGGTGAGGCATGTTGGAGGCGCATGTTGGCCTGGGGTTGCGGTGGATGTGGTGGGACAGAACAGGGCTCACTCAACAAGAAGGCATCAAATGACTGACGGGAATGGCATTTACAAAGGACTGGCGTGAGAATGGATGAGAGAATGAGAGAACCAAGTTCGAGTGGTCAAGAAATGAAAACGAGAGAGTGCGTATGAACAATGAATGAATGAGTGAATGAATGCGCAGTCAGTTGTTTAGTAAGTCGATGCAATCGAACAAACTGGCCACAATTCCCCCCCCCCAATAACTTGAGGAATTAATTTACTCCGCATAAAAGTCGATTCAGGGATCCAGGCATAAGAATAATTGCATATTACTACCACCAGCAGGCAATGATGAGAGGCCCTCGGCACGCACGCATTGTCCAAACTCACCCATTGCGGCTGAAAATAGAAACCATTCCCTTTCCCCTGGTTGCCCTTCAGCCACAGTCACGCTTGGACATACCGAAAGGCCAACAACCCATCGTCCATGTCACCTCACTTTTCACCGTTGGAATATCACCTCGACGGGAACCTCCTTCTTGTGGTTGACTGTTCCCTAGGGCCTATTATTGAAAGGAACAGATGGCATGTCTGTCTGATGTATGATCATCCGACACCATTCCAGTCAAGATGGGAGGACAGAGTCAGCATTTGTTGATCAGCCCATCATTATGACAATCCTCGCTAATCAGAAATTGTGCCTCACGCCACCCATGTGCCCCTTTATTGTAGGGGCTCGGATACGAGAAAGTCAGCTGCATAAAGTTCCAACGGGTTGGGTTTTGAAGCGCTGGATGCTGGTTGACCCTTTGGGCCAGCAGAGGCGATCAAGGCTGTGGCTGTGCCCTCCATGGTCAGGGGTGCACCGCTGTTTAAGCACTCGTGCTTGTTCAATTTCGTCATCTCATCCTCTCATTTTTCGTCGTAGAGTCCAATCCATCTATGTAGTTCTCTCAGGCCCTTGTTTATAATGTATCCCAAGCCCAAACACACGCTCATTTGATATACACAATTGCCAGAACACTCAAAACTACCAATCAATCCTCCTCTGCGCTGCAACAGCCACCGGACGCGCAGTATTGACATTACCCGCTCCAGACATGGCACCCATTTTTCGAGAGGCCCTCAGACCTTTACTGAGTCCGAGTTTTCTATCTAGACTCTCAAACGGTTTTGGCCCTTCTTCCTTCTTGACAATCCATTTACTCGTTCCAAGCACCGCGTCCATCTCCTGCACAGGCGGTAGCTTGAGGTAAACCCAGCCATCGTCGCGCTCCTCGGCTTGAAACGTCGCAATCGACATGCTGGCGTCGTTGGAGCATGATCCCGCACCCGCCTCTTTCTTGTCGAAGTCGACTTCTCCATTCAGTTGGAAGTTGCGTTTGTGGTATGGGCAGCTGACGTAGAGTTTGCTGTCCTTGCAGCCTGGGGATGAGCTCTCGCCGATTAATCCGTCCGACAGGCCAAACGTCCGCTTGTGCGGACACATTTGCTGTGATGCGTAGTATTTGCCCTTGAGCTTGAACACCGCTAGCTGTGTGTCGCCTCTGATCACCGTCTGGGAGGATCCGGTGTCAATGTCGAGGAATTTCGTCGCATCGACCATGGGCTGCCACGACAGACTGGTCCATCGTGTTCCCTTGAAGTCGTCGTGCACCGAATCCGCAGCCCAGTACGCTGGTCTCAGTTGTCCTCGTTCTTCAATCTTCTCCACAGCCGGTTCTTGGTTTTCGGATGAGTTGGCGAATTGCTCAAACGCCTTTCGTTTTTCCGGGTCGTTGACCGTCTCGGTCCATTCGCAGAAGAATGTCCCCACAAGCTCCTGCATTTGTTTTTCTAATTCGGCACAGATCTCCAACTTATCCTCGAGCACCACTTCTCGAAGATATTTGATACCTCCCGGAAGGTTCTCGACCCATCTGGCCGTTCTTTGCAGCTTATCTGCAGTTCGAATGTAGAACATCAAAAACCGGTCGAGGATTGGGACAACATCGTCCGGCGGTACGTCTTTCGCCAGAAGCTCGGAATGCCGAGGGGTCGCTCCACCGTTTCCTCCCACAAATATATTGAATCCTTTCTCCGTCGCTATGAGACCGAAATCTTTGTTTTGTGCTTCGGCACACTCCCGTACGCAACCAGAAACGCCCCCTTTGATCTTATGTGGACCTCTTATTGATTTATATCGTTCTTCGAGCCGAATCGCCATGCCGACCGAATCACCAATGCCAAAACGGCACCATGTCGTTCCTACACATGACTTCACCGTTCGAAGCGACTTTGCGTACGCGTGACCTGACTCAAGACCACCAGCAACAAGTTCACTCCAGATATTCAATAGATCTTGTTTTTTGGCGCCGAAGAGATCGATACGCTGGCCACCGGTGATTTTTGTGTAAAGGTTGTATTTCTTAGCAACCTGACCGATGACGATCAACTTATCAGCGCTAATCTCACCACCAGCCACGCGAGGGACGACTGAAAATGTGCCATTCCGTTGGATGTTTGCGAGATATTTATCGTTGGTGTCCTGGAGTCCGCGAAGGGGCTTCTCCAGGATATGCTTGTTGAACGAGCTCGCTAGGATTGAACCAATCGCAGGCTTACATAGTTCGCACCCAAGGCTTTTTGGGTCGCTCCCGACTTCTTTCATGACTTCACCCAGATTCTGGAGCCGTTTGACGTAGATGATATTGTAAAGGTCAGCTCGTGAATATGGGATGTGAGGGCACAGGTGGTTCAGCACTTCATTGCCCATCTCCTTCATTGTCTTGTTGAAAATAGACTGAACCAGCGGCATGCAGCCACCACAGCCTGTACCGGCTTTGGTACATGATTTGACATCGCCGATCGACTTGCAGGAACCATCCTTGACCGCCCCGACAACGTCCCCTTTGGTGACGTTATGGCACGAGCAGATCTGTGTGTCGTCTGTCAGATCGTCCGCATTCTCTTCGCCGTCCTTAGATGCGCCGATGATGAATTGAGAAGGTGGCACATCCAGAGGCTTTTTGTTCTTGACCATGGGCACCAATTTCACGTAGTCTTTAGTGTCGCCAATCATCATGCCACCGAGAAGATATTTACCATCCATGGTGAATAGATATTTCTTGTACACAGCCTGGAACGGATCTTTGTATGTGAGTGCCTTGACGGCTGGTGCCGGTGGTCCATCGAGTAACGACTTAACCTTGTCCTGTCCTGGGGCGTCTCTCTTCTCTTCCCGCTTGACGTGTCGTTTAGGAAGATCTTTCGGCCCATCCCTATCCGCGAAAAAGTCACCAAAACTAGCGACTTCCACGCCCAACAGCTTCAATTTGGTACTCAAATCTGGTCTTTTGAATATTCTTGGGGTGTGGACTTTGGCCTGGGTTAGATTGAATGAGAGGACGTCGGCCTGCTCGACGCCAGGGGCGATAAGACCAAAGGTCTGGTTCTCCCAGCTTGCACATTCACCGATGGCATAGATGTGAGGATCGCTTGTCCTCAAGTCATTGTCGATGGTAATGCCACCTCCTCTATCAGCGCACTTCAACCCAGCTTTTCGTGCAAGTCCATCTCTTGCTTTGATGCCAATAGCAAACATAATGCACGTGCAATCCATCTGCTCGCCATCCTCGAAGATAACGCCTTTGACGGAGTTGGAATCATCAGTCAAAATCTTGCCCACCCGTTTGCTGAGCAAAACATCCAGGCCCAAGGCACGGACAAGTTCAACTACCATGCCGCCAGCGTCTGCATCCAATTGTCGGGATAACACCCATCGGTTCCTCTCGATGAGCTTGACTTGCTTGAATTCATCAAGATCCATCATCGCCTTGGCGGCCTCGAGACCGAGTAGACCACCTCCAACAACACATCCGGATGTGCCCTTAACGGTAGAGGCGAATGCTATCAGGTTTTCCAAATCCTCAATGGTTCGGTAAACAAAGACACCCTTCGCATCGTGACCAGGTGTGTGTTTTGGTAGAAGCGCATCAGACCCAGTTGCTAAGACCAAAATATCATACGAGACGGCATCGCCTTTTGAAGTGACCACGACTTTTTCTTGAGGCTTGATCTCTGTGACAAGCGTGTTGAGATGGTAGCTGAAGGAGCTCGCGTCGTGTCCTTTGTACCAAGACTCGGGATTTAGATAGAGTGACTCGACCTTTCTGTGTTGGAAGAAGCTTGTGAGTCCAACGCGGTTGTACGCGAGATGGGGTTCTTCGCCAATGACCACCACATCGTACTCCTTGCGTTTCGCGTCGAGTTTCAATAACTTCTCGCTGAATTTAAGAGTCAGCAGCATTCACATAGTAAACAATGCAATAATTTATAAATACTTACACAAATGCCACGCCCACCATTCCCAGCCCAACAACCACAACCTTCTTCCTTTGCCCAGTGGGTGCCGGCACATCGCCTGTCATATCTGCGCCTTCTGGGGCATGAGTGATAGCCATAACTGGAGATGATGTCGTCGAAGACACCCTCAATACTCCCAACGCATACGGTCTGTGGTCAATTGCCTCACCAAGTCCAAGTTCTAGTCAACTTCTGGGTCCTGTGAGGTGGAAGGTCAAACAACTTTTGAAGGGTAGTCAAGCAAGAGGTAAGCAAGCAGGCTCGGAAGGAAAGAAATCTAGGAACATGGAAAGAAACAACAAAGGAAGGGGACAATTGAAAAATCGGAGCTTGTCACTCCCCATTGGAAGATACCCTAAAAAGGGCAGGCCATGAGTCCGCGGACATTCGAGGCCATTGCGAATATGCCGACCAACAGAAACCAGCAAATGTTGCTTATCTACGAGTATCAACGAGGCTCTGCACATCGCCGCGGGGACATCGAGGCCCAAAGCTCGTGCGATATTATTTGATCTGAGCTCTGCTCTCCAGTCGCGAGGGACTGGGAATGCAGCTGGGGTGGGCAAAATGATGGGCCAATAGATAAGGCTCCATCGCTCATTCCCATGCGTATGCGGTATTAGCAAAAGAGGACGATCGGCTCAGAATACTGCGTCCAGAGCACATCTTTGTTGAGACCTCGAACGATCAGCTTTCTCCACGGGGACACAAGTTGTCATTTGTGCAGTGGAGTTTCGGGTCGTGAATCGTATGTAATCGGATGTCGCGAAGATAAGGATGTCGTGGGCGAAGGCAAATTGTGAGTGGCGGAGAGAAACAGGCCTGCGAGATAACGTTGAGTCTTGGCCTAGATCTCAGCCACCGTTTGTGGAAACGTATTGTCACGCTGTATTGTCATGATTTCTTATTTCGGGTCTCGTCCCCTGTGGAGCTCAAGAATAGCATCGTGGTTCCGAGATAGACTAAGTACCTGAGATATTTAGGCAATCATAACACTTACACCTTCATCATTTTATCTAGGGTCATCGTAGTCATGAGCTTTGAGTCTCTTTACACATAAATCAACCAACATGCTACCTATGCTGTACTAACCTCTTATGCAAAATTTTTATGTACCCGTCCCTCCCGAAAAAGGAAGAAAAGAAAAGCCAAGTAGGTAGATACCTGGGGTAGAATCAGAAGAACATCAGCTGGTCATCATTCCAACCTTGCTCCAACAGTGCTTTGTGCATAGTCTTCTCCATCGCCTCGGGACCACAGAGTAGTACCAAGGTATCGTCAGTTCTCGTGAAATTGTCTTGGACGAGCTGGCCCGTAATTCGGCCACGAAGACCCTTCCAATCGTCCGAGGGCTTGGTAAGCGTATGGAATATTTTGCACCTATCAGCGTTACCTCTCTCCAGAAGGTCAAGCTCCTCTTTGCACGAGATGTCCTCGAAAAGGCGGTTTCCATCGAAGATGACACATTGAGTCGTATCCTCTGGGTTGCGGATTACTGCCCGAAAGACTTGATAAATAGGGGTGATGCCACTCCCGCCGCATACCATAACAAATGATTTGACCATGCGTTCTTTGCCCTGGATCAGGCAACGACCATTTCCGAGATATTCGAATTTGCCGATCGGGCCTTTCATTTCGATGAAGTGACCTATTGGAAGGGCATCCATTGCTTGAGACATTTTGCCGCCTTTACTCTCCTTGTTTGCAAAGTAGACCTTCACAAGCATATCCATGAAGCCCTTGTCATTTATCTCAGATATGGGAGTGTAGCTTCGAATAATGGCTTCCCGCGTCGCAGGATCACGCAGCCGCACCATGAGATGCTGTCCCACTGGCAACCCTAATCGCTGTGCTTCGTGTTCCAATTTGTACGTGAAAATGCGGGTGTCCCAAGAAACGATTTTCTTTCCATGTAAAATAGCCTTCTTCCATACCTTGGGTTGTAAGAAGGTTTCGGTAGGGCTTGATAATTCGGTTGCTTCCGAGTCTCCTTGACTCAACGAAATTTTAGAAGCTTCATCCAAAGACCCAATATGATAGTTTGGCATCATAGCCTTTGCGGTTTCACTGTGGATTGCCATGAATTCTTCAGTGGAATCGAGACCAGCAGCTGAAATGATGCTCTGAGCTCCTCCTGGGTGGCCGGCAAGGAACGCTGTGCCATCATAAACCTCCCCGTTGACCACAAACCAGGGTTGTTCCTCTCCATCATGTTTTCTGAGTTCGTCGATGGTGATGGGATTCTTCAATCCTTCCTTGACCATCGATATTTCTTTGGGACCCTCAGCCTCGGATACGTCTTTCTCCTCCCCTTCCAGCTTTTCACCCCAGAAGCCATTGGCGAGATTTCCACCTGCCTTTTTGACCCTCTCCATCCAGCCACCCGGGATCAGCGCTGGCTGTGTTGGGTGTTCAAACCGCAGGTACTCTCCTTCTAGGGATATTGTAACGCGAAACCAAGGGTTGTTCATCATACCCAAGACAGACCAGTACATATCTCTTGGCTGGACATTCATGCTTTCATCCATGGCCCGCACAAACATATCTTTTGCTGCTACGAGCTCACTAGTCGCTAAATCAATGGACCAGAAACACCAACAGAAGGATGTCTCCCTCCATGACATATCCAACCGACCGCCAAATAAATCCTTTTCCACTTCGCGGTATCTGTCCTCGGCATATTCAATATTGGCGAGCTTCCAAGTCTTACCCTTGTCAAGGGAGATCTCGACACGAGTGATACGTCGTCCTCCACCACTGTATGCATAACCCCTCGCTCTGTATCTGCTGGGAGCATCGGATAGACAGAATTGTTCCTCGTGTTGAGGATAGCAGATTGCAGAATTTGGACTCAGATCGTAGATAGCGTATCTTTCATCGGTCCACCATTTGGGATCGTTCGCCGATTCTTCGGGTGAAACCATGGTTGGTAGAACTCGATTGTCATAAATATGATACCAATTGTCACTTGGTGCATCGGTGACAATAAGTTTCTTCAGCCACTTGACGGACCGCCCGCCAATCTGTCCAGGAATAACAGCACGAAGTGGCTTGCCATGGTCAGGTCGTAACATCTCGCCATTCATTTTGTAGGCAAGCATAAAGCCTCTGTTGAGATCCATGACCCAGTTGAGCTTCACAGATGTACCATAATACCCGTTGGGAAGTTTATCAGCTCCCTCCATACATACGTACTTTGCCTTCCTCTTAGGTTGTGCTCGTTTGATGACATCAGCCATGACAACACCGGTGAATAGTGCGGTTGATAGACCGGCGGCTCCCCATGAAAAGCCCTTACTCTTCCGTACCATGTTCTGCTCCTTCCGTCGATTTCCCGCACACACTAGCGTAATTGGATAGGTGACCTGCTCATATTCACTCATGAGCTGACGCATATTGATGGTGATTGGTTTCTCAACGAGGCCCTCAACAGAAAACTCCCAATCTGGTATATCATCATCCAGGACTTGTGGGACTGCTCCATGATTGCGAACATAGAACAATTCTGGGCTAGTGAGGAAGCCTTCATTGAATAGGGCGGTTAGCGGTGCTTCCACGTTAAAGGGGTGGACGCCAGTCAATCGAATTAGTCTCGGATCTCGTGGCACATGGCTGTCGGGAGTTTTAAGGTCAATATCTAGAGTTGCGGTCGGAATAGTCGTTGGTGGTGGTAGGGGAATTTCAACTGTTTCGTCTCCTGCTAGTGAGCAGGCCTCATCGGTCGCGGGTGGTGATGGGGGTACTGCTCCTCGGATAAGTTGCATGGTATCCTTAACAGCCTCCTCGCTTAAGTGAAGATTCTCAGCCTTGATCGTTGTGACCTCCATCTTGCTTCTAGGGATCTACTGAAAGTAAAGAGACAGCCTTTTGCCCGGCTAGCATGACATAGTTGGAACAGAATTGTCAAAAACGAAGGCATCAAGGAAATTCATGAGAAAGAGAGAAAAGGGAACAGTAACGCCCATGGTCTTGTCGCACACTTACCGTTGGTGGATCGCAACACGATAATAGGCTCGATGTTCATGTATGACGTGAATATCTTGTCAAAACCGAAGATAAAACCGAGCACAGATGGGAGCTGGAGTGGCTTGAAGATCCGCGGGATGTAAATCGAGGGCACCAGAGCGAGGAAATATTGTGGTCTCTTCTTATCTCTGGGCCTCAAGAAGTATTCCGAATTTGTCCTAGTGTGGTTTCAGGGTAACTCCAGTACAGATACAGTCCTGTCAGACACAGAATTTATTGGCATATCAAGCTGGATTCAAGGAAATTGAAGCTCGCCGTTTGGCCTGAGAGGTCGCAATAAGCAAGAGAGCCCCGCGGCAACGCCTGAGTGCCAATGTGGAGCATATGTTTATAGAACGGATATAGGCGACCTGATGTGATCGTGTGGAGAGAGGCGTCACCGAGGGGGCTTGAAGTCGGCTTATGGATCTCACAGGAAGTAGAGATGAGTAACGCGAACACGGCATGTTCTGTAGTACAATGGATCCTAGAATCGTCAGTTTACATATGCTCATCACAAGATACGCTCTTGGAGAACGAATCGATGGTAATAGCTAGAAAGAGGTGTCGACACTTGGTCTCGACTACAGGAATCGTTTGAAACCAAAAAGACTGTCATCGGAATCGGACATATCTTGCTTTGAAAGACTGAAAAGGATGACATTGCAGACACCAATGGCTTTGTGAACATCAAAAACCACGTTTAGCTACGTGAGGGTTGTACAGACCTCGACTGGCCTGAGTTGTTTGGAAGTGCAGTTAGACGTTTCCCGCAGGATTGGTTAGAACTCCAAGGAGTTACCAAAATTCCGAGTGGGTCCAGGGCAATCAGTCACGTGTATTGGCGATAGGCAACCAGCCCAACAATCATGCTTAGTTTGTAAAATGTTAGCTTCGTCAGCCGAGGCTGTGGGCGAGCCTTGCTCAAAGACAATCGTGCCAAACAGAATCATAGTAACTCCACCACCGTCAAACCACGGATCGTCCTTCCCAGCACTAAGGATGCCTCGAATCAGCTATATGGCGGTAGGGCAGCGCCTTCGACCAAATCAGACGCTGGTTAAAGATATCAAAATCAACCCACAGATCCGCGAGCTTCTTGAGCGGCCGACCTGGTCCGTTGCATCTCTCCTCCCACCCCGAGTACCACGAGGAGACCAGACCTCCTCCAACCCGGCAGTCGCGGCCGCCACGGCACGATTCATGCAATACCAGGAAGACGTGCAAGAAATAACACCAGGGAAACTACGGCACCTGTTGAAACTGTCTGCACTGCCTGCGCCGAAGGACGACATCGAGGAGGCAGAGATGCTGTCGACCTTGAGGGCGCAGGTGCACTTCGTGAAGGAGATTCAGAAGGTGGACACGACGGGAGTGGAACCGCTGGTATCGATCCGCGACGAGACCCGCGACCATGTCTGGAGCTCGATGATGACGGAGGAGAAGCTGGAGCCGTTTTTCAGGATGGAGGAGAAGGTCGGCGTGAATGGTACGATCAAGAGGAGGGAGAACAGAAAGAGCGCAATTATCAGCCATGGTGACGCGGATGGCGATGCTGGCGCGGAGGTTGAAACGGACCCCGTCGACAAGCCGTTTTCCATGGCAGTGGGTGAGTCTGAGCAGGGGAGGAGGATCGGCCAGTTTTTCTACGTCAGGAGGTCGAAGAAGCAGGAAAAGGCCCAAGAACAGCAGCCAGTTGAGCCCTGCAATGTTCGTTTCGTTCCCGTTGGAGATTAAGCAGCGTCCATGGAACTACACCAACCACCTGCTCAGACCATTCAGCAAAGATTTGCTCCCTGATTCACCAGCCCTCCCTCCAGGGAGAGGGCATAATGTGGCAGTCTCTAGCGCAGGGAAGATAACGCCCGGACATCGCCTGCTGAGGCTCAAGCAACAGACCGTTGTCCTCGAGAGCCGTCGGACTTGGCAACTCTTGATGCCATACTGGCCATAAGATTTGACAAAGCTACCTACGGAGTACCTCCTTGAGGCAGTTCGAGCATCACTTAGAATCACGAGAGAGCATCAGCGCTCGCTCAATCTAGAGGCAACGCCAGGCAGCAAGGCAGACCACTGCTAAGCCTCGAACTAATCCAGCGAACTCCTGCTACCGGTCTAGAAACAGGCCAGGCATGGATATACACTCTGCGGTATTTCACCCGATATCAAGAGTCTGGCGCAAAAGTCGAGGACTCTCGAGCCGGCGGCCATTGTAATATAACAACAATGTATCATACCATAGCTGTACATATCGCGTACGATAGTATCTTCAGTAAATCGACGACTGACAGATGAAACCTGACTCGAGAAAGCTAAGCATATACAGACCATGATTCCTTTCCTGGGTAGGCTGCTCCCGCTCGCCTCCCCAGATTCGACCCACACTGGGGCCCAAATATAGTATTCCCAGCTACCTAGATATTCCACTCTGACCGACACTCCAATTGATCGATCGATTGATCCAACCGTCGCCTAGAACCCAAAAATGGCCCAATGGCTCAATCCATCAAGGCACGGATAAAGAACACTTCGGTGCGGAGGTTTAAAGGATAAGGAATCAGACCAAAAGTTGTTCAAAGTAAATTCCAGAAATTTCTAGTTTCACAAACACGCATCACACAGGCTGGCTGTTTTTTTCTTTCATTTCTCCTGCTTCTTTCATTGCACGCGTGGTTCTGGGGATTCTTCCCTACTTGCTCATTCCTTCTTGCTTCTTTTTACAATCCAACGGCCATCATCAAGCCGTAGCCAACCGTGACGATGACGCCGAAAGCGAGGATAGACGCAGGGATACCTCGGGTTAGAAAGTGCTTGACTTGGAGGTACCGGACACCCGTCTCGGGCACTTCCATCATGATTGCAGCTGTTTGGGGATGATCAGCAATCAGGTTCGTACTTGATGGTAGAGAGATGTTGGAGGAAAGACAAAGAAAGTGGACCGAGGGCCGGGGAATAAAGAAACGATAGATGGGAAGCAGGATATTATGACTTACTCATATTTGGGAATCCGCTGGTGGGCAAGCCCATTGCGGCGCTGCACATCAGGGCACTACCCATGACGAGCAGGTTAGGGTGAGGCTCCGCCATGTTGGCACCAACCTGTTGAACGAGCGGCAGGATGATGAGAGCGGCCACAGTGTGAGAGATGAAGGTGGCAACCACGAGGATCAGAGACGCAAAGACAATGAGAACCCCGTAAACACTCATATCGGCAACGTTATCCGTGATCCCCTTCGCGATGGTGTGGAGAAGACCGGAGGAGCTCACGGCACGGCCGAGAGACAGCCCTCCTGCCGCGAGGATGATGATCGTCCACAGAAAGTTGTTGAAGTCCTCTTTCGTCAAGATCCCTGTGCCGAAGAACAGAATCATCGGGATGATTGCAATCACACCCATGTCTCCAAAGACGCCCTCCAGTTGATGCGAGGTGCACCAGAGTGCGATAGTCAAGAAGGTGACAAAAATGATGAAGTATTGAATTCCGTTGAGTTTGTCTTTCATGGGTCGGATAGGGACGATGGTTATGCCTCGGCCGGGTTTAAATGTTACCAGGAGGAGGAGCCAGATAAAGATGATGCTGATGATGCAGACTGGAAGCGCGACAAAGAACCAGACTCCCCAGCTGGGATTTGGCTTCATGTTCTGTAAAGCGATGATGTTCTGAGGCGATGCGATGGGAGAGGCAGCGCCACCGATATTGGAAGCTAATGCAATACCCAAAATGAGAGCCTTAGCCATGTTGCTATCGGCGGGCAGGTTGCGTAGCATTGGCTGGATGATGCTAAAGCACAAGACAGGAGCTGCGACGTTGGAAATCCACATGCTCAGAAACATTCCCACAAACATGTTGGTGATCAGTACGGTTCGGGCTTTGTTGCCAGCTTTGCTAAGAACGAATGTTGCCATCATCTTGGCGATATGGTACTTGGATAATGCTGCAGCGATGGTGAAGCCACCCAGGAGTAACATGATGACGGGCGTCCACATGGCTGCGAAGACGGCCTTGGTTGCTGCCTTTGAATCCAGTCGTTCGTACGGTTTGTCCTCGGTCCGCATGATTCGCAGCACAACCACCAAGAACGGAACCAGAAGCGAAGTGACAAACAGAGGGATAACTTCGGTTGCCCAGAGTAAGGACACAAAGACCAGCATAGCCAGACAATTCTGCTGTTCTGGGTTCTTCATGATAGGGGCCATCAGGAGGACCAGGAAGATGGCCAAGATGGAAACGAGGGCGAAGAAACTCGAACTGAACAGCCATTTTGGGCAGCGATACCGACCGACAGGTGTCTGGAATTCCTTGGTGTCAATTGCATCACGATCACCTTGTAATCGGTTTCGAGAAGGATCCGGGGCGCCACCCAGAAGAGTCTGTCTGATGCCGAAATTAGCCGCCTGTGCCTTTCGTTCGATGCCTATCATTTCTCGCCAGACGGTGTTTCTCTCCCAAACAACATGTTCACGAAGATGGAGACGAAGTTCTCTCCTAGCTAAGTTCTGATCACCCTTCGTGACGATATCGGCATAGACCTTTTCCACCTTATCGATATTCTCGTCGAGATTTTTGGTGGTGGTATCGAGAAATGGGTAGGATGGATTAACCACTTTATCCATGTAGTTTTTCCTAATATCTCTATTACAGACCTTATCGTACTTTTTAGCGGCCTTTTTGAAACCGGTTTGGTTCAGCTGGATGAAAGACTTCAACTCGGCCAGCGAGACATATAGGTTGATAGTCCTCTTCTTCAAGGTGATGCCTGAATCATAGAGAGCAGATAACTGACCAGGATCGGAAGCCTCCAGTTCCAGGGCCAGGCTAGGCCTTCTCCTCAGAAAGGCTGACTCGGCTGAGGAGCGTAGGTCTTCTCGAGATTCTGACATGGCACCGTTTGCGCCAGTAGTGTTTTCTGAGCCAGTCCAAAGGCTCTTGCTTCTCGCTCTGGTGGGAGGTTTCTTCTTGATCATATGTGCGCTGTCCTCAGCATCGCTGTCACTATCATCTTCCTCAGGTTCTTCCTCGACACTGACACTCATAGTGGAAGTCCTCCTCTTCCGCCGGAAGGGCACGCCGAAGATGCTCTGTGACCTTGTGATCTTCTTTCGGTTTTCGAGGTCAACCACGTCCTCCATATCAATATCTTTGGTCTCGGTCTTATAATCTTCAGCATCCTTGAGTAGATGGTCGAGCTCGCCGAAGATTTCAAGTTCTTTCAAGCGGTAGAAGGAGCAGACCTTGTCAAGCTCGGAGTCCAGCATGCGCTTGAAGGTGGTATCAGGGTCCAGCTGCCCATTGAGCAAAGCGGTGTTTTCCTCATCTTGAACTTCCCCGGGAGGCTTATGGATCTGTTTTTCGAGTGTATAGATGAGTTTCTTGAGGTTGCTGTACGAGATGTAGTTACTACTCCAATCTGGTACCGCATTGAACTGAATACTGTGGGAGAACTTCATGGCTTCTCGTTCGGCGAGGGTTTCAAGTTTTTGAAGTCTCTTCCCCCGCCGTCTGCGGTCTCTTTCTCTGTGACGGTCGGTTTCAAAGGTGTCTAACTCGATAGAAGGGCCAGCTGCGGGGCTGGAGGGTGACAAGAGAGATTGATGAGTCTGGGCCTGGGACTGGTTACCGAGTATGTTGCGAGGCTGAAATCCACGCACTGGCATTCGACATCAAGGGAGTGTCCTCCCGGGTCCCCAGACATAAAGCGAGGTTATGTGTGTGTTTGAACAAACCGCGAGGTTAATTTAGTTCGGAATGGTGGCAAGGCAAAGCACGGCCTCGACGGGTCGTTGGTGCTCGTTCGGGGTGGACTGGGGGTGTGTGGCAACTGGCAACTTGCAGGTGGGCGTGGGTTTTTCGGTTATTTACTTCCAGTGTCATGTAAGGGTCTTCGATCATGTGTCAGGGTCCAGTATTCCCAGAGGGGATCAAAGTGGTCAGAGAATCACCAAGTCAGCAATGGCAGTATTCGATAGGCGGAGAGGATGGGATTCAATTGATGGCAATACGAATAGGATGGACAGGATTGACGAGGGACGTGGGGATGGAGGGAAGCGTGCCGATGGCAAGGAAGTCCATTCGCCGAACGGCGCGCCAATAATTATATTAGACTTCTACTTATGCCACAAACGTCTCAATTGCTCAAGCCTGCCTGGGGCCACAAGTGTTGTCATCAACAAACTTGCACAGGTTCGGAGTATGTCTCGGTGCTTCCTTCTAAGCATTGCTTGTTCATTGTTTCAATGTGCCCATCGCTCGCAACGCAAATCACCAGTATAGGATGTGCATGAACACCTGGCCAGACGAGTTTTGGGCCATCTTAGGTGCCCTGGGCACTTCAGGTATCTACAGTGCCAAAGGCAAGTACTGGCGACGCTTGTACAGCAATGGGACCTTGTTCTGTTTGTGTCTAGAACTCCTCCTCTATCTCGTTCGTCGCCTAATATTCAGCTGCCTGGGCCGACGCAAAGCAGGATCAAAGCCTAGCCAACTTGCGAGGTAAGGAGAAATGCAACAATTTACTCCTTGTCGGGTCCAGTCTCAGGAAGTTCCACCAGCTGAGGCTGCATCTTGCTCGTCTGCATCCTTCTCTTTCTCTCCCGCTGCTATTGGCTTGTCGTAGTTTTTGAGGAATTCCAAAACATCATCATCTCTGCCTGGGATAGCACCACCAACTTCCCACGTCCCATCATCGTTATACCCACGAATCCAATTGTCCACCGTTGGCTTACAATCCTCACCTGTTTTCACAAATGTCAACCTCAATTTCCGCAGCTCCCACTTCTTTTCTGCGCCATGTTCCCATGCCATGAACCCTTGGCCCGTCACGATGCTCGTTCCTACCGTGCTCGACATGGTACCCTCACAGAACCAGACTTCCTCTTTCCCTGTACTCTCTAACATTTGGATGCTCACAGCCATTTGACAGTTTCGGTAGTTCATGTCGTCGTACTTCCAGCCGTGTTCAGGAACTTTACTCAGGTTGTACCGATCGCCGTACAGTTCTGTGAGGTGCACGACTGGATCCATCGCCTCCAAAAGCTCGGACAGAGTCTTACAGCCGATGCGGGAGAGTACTTCTTCCCACAGCGCCACTGCTGTTTCGATGGATGGGAGGTGTTTCTTGAAGATTGGAAACTCACCTTGCATCTCCGCCTCAAACACCCGCGCATAGGCGCGGAGAACGTGAAGATCACTGGTCGTGTCCGTGATAAACTGTCCGCCCCCATCACGCTCAATCAGGCTTCGCGTATGGTCGCGCGCCATTTCGATCAGCTTGACCAAGTGCTCTGGTGTTTTGGTCTTTACCCACTGCCTAGCTAGGAGGTGGAGTACGTTGTAATAATGGCCACTCTCCTGGAAACCTATTCCCAAGCTGTGCGGCTTTGTGAGTGCAAGTTCCAAGACACCAGTCATATCGAAGTCGTCCTTGACGTCGGTCAGAAGGACGCACCAGTGACACCAGGTTCTGAAGTATTCCATATGCTTTCCAAAGTTCCCCGGACAGTGCTCTTCGCAGCAGCAAGCATCAGTAGCATTACCCTGCAACACAACCGCCGATTCCAGCTGGGAGCGATCTCCCCCAATTGTTGGGTCATCGTAAATGGCCTTAAGACAGCCAGCAAGCCTGGCAGATCGCATAGAGTAGAAAGTTTTGTAGGAACCTGGGTGCATCTCTTGCTCGTGAGCCTCGATAAAAGCAATCGATTCCCGCCCAGCACTTTGGCCTTTCTGCAACCAGCCTGGATCACTGGTGCCAATGTACAATGTGTGAGAAATAGCCAATTGCGAGAAGAGGGCCGAGCCGCGCCAGAAGTTGTCCGGTTCACCGGTTTCGTATGCCTCTTTTGCGAGTTTCAGGGCGCGGAGGAGGTCTTCGACCCCCTCTGGTTTGGCAAGCGTGTGGTGATCTGCTAGATGGCTTGCAACGTCTAGAAGAACTTGCGGTCTGTCCTTGTCATCTTTGGAAAGTAACGCTAATTTCCGTTCGCGCTCCTTGATGTCGTCTAGTGATTCTTGGATCTCCTGCTCCGGAGTTTTGGTTTCGCTATTCTCTTCTCCGCTGCCATCTCCTATTGATGACTCTCCATCATCGTCATCATCATCATCATCATCCTCGGCACCTCCTTGGGTAACCTCACTGGCTTCTTGACCTGGAGCTGTGCGGTCAACAAGTTCTTCAGCACGTACTGAGGGAGGCTGAGGGTCAGATGCGGACTCTGGCTGCTGATCGTGGTCGTCGACAGCAGCTGGTCGAGCTTCAGTGCCTGGCTCAGCTGAACGCATAGCTGTGTGTTCTGTGAATGTAGAGATCCAACAAGATACAAACCACGTTGAACTGGCACACTCCAAGACATGGAGAGTCAGACTCACCGTTCAATCTCGAAGACTTGAAGTGAATCATATATGTATGTATTGCTTTACATACCTTCAGTATTCCCTATTTCGTTCATCTTGAAACCGCCAAGGATCACATGTTTGCTCACCAAAGCTATGAGTCAAACTCCACGACGTCCTAGGCACAGCAGGCAGCATTTGCGAAAGATTGATAGACCTGTGGGCTGGCCTATTTTTAGCAGTCGCTAGCTGGAGGAATGAACGAGCCTCGTTACTAGTGTTTTCCACTGAATACCTACTTACATAGGCACTGTCCTCCATGCAACGCGTGACGCGTGCCGCGGCTGAAAGAACTAACTTAATCGATTTTCCTCACACCACCCAGGTATAGTACCTGGCATCAATTAATAGAGGGAAATAATTACCCCGAGAATGACCATAGGTCAAATTATACTGGGGATAATGCTAACTTTGCGAATTTGGAGAAAAAGCGGTACCTTGTGCCCATTGATACTTATTCCTCTGGGAAACTGGTTGCTGACAAAGGGAGTAGCCTCGCTGCAGAGTCCCTACAAAGGGACCTACGAAAGCCTTGCCAAAATCCACTGGTGAATGAACTTGTCTGAGGTGACTTCACTCTTCAACCTATGCCTAATCGACTAAATAAGCATCATGACTTTCATCTACTGCTTCGAGGTACTCGACGCTTGGATTGTGAACCTGGATAAGAACCATCCATCAGTGAAGCAAGGGAGGCACAGGTAAACCCTAACTCACCTCAACCGTCTCAAAGAGAGTGCGGATACCGTCCACGAACACTTCGTTGGAACCCGCTAAAAATGCGATCTTGTCTACCTTGATGCCCTTCCACCATTCTGCGGGTGCATCGATCTGGTGATTGTAGTTGTCGCGCTTGCTGGTGCCCATAAATGCCGTCGACCACTTGGTGAGTGCTGCAGGGGTAACGATATCTCTTTTCCTGTTCCTCCTAAATGACGCCGAGTCCGTCTGAAAGGTAATCCAGGGAGAGACAAGAATCGCCCCGGCAAGGTTCTCAGATAGAGATAGTGGCTGTACCTCCGGGTGCGGACGAGATAGATGGAGGAGGACAGCGCCTAGGAGATTCCCACCAGCTGAGTCCCCTCCAAGAATGATCTAGAACGAACCACGTTGCTAATATGGCGTCCAGCAGGCACTTTGGTCACTAACCTGTGAAGTCTGAAGTCGTGATCCGACCAGGTACTTCAGCGCCGCCACCGCTTGCTGGAGTTGGGTCGGATAACGCACATGTGGTACGAGGTCCGTAAATGGTGGGCGTGAGACATCCAGCTCTAAGGAGGAAGTAGACAAACCGTATTCAAGAACCAACACTCGCAATTTCTTACCCTTCTCACGAGCTACATTGATCAAATCTAGAAAGATAGAGAATCGCTGTTCAGCTGCTGGATTGATGTATCCACCTCCTGGTTCGCTAGAAAATCGTCAATCAGATTGGCATGTTCCAGGTGGGTGCCAGGAACAAGCACTTGCAGAACGTACCGTGTAGCCGAAGGAAAGTCTCCAGCGTAGACTGATCCCCCAGCCAACACCCAAACAGGCCATCGTCAATCTCAACCGTAGAGGGTTCAATGTTGTACTTCTTTGCTAACAGTTGATATTGGTGGCGAGTCGTACCCTGGAGTGCTCTGTAATTGCATCAGTCACGGAAAGAGACACCCGTAAAAGAATCGTTGTGGGATGAGAATGCGGAGCCTCTACATACTGTCCCACGTGGACAGGCATACACTCCAGTAATGTCCTCGATACACTGTACATGATATGATGGCCATACAGCTTGGGCGACTCAGGACCCCGCGCCCATCCGGTCATCGCTGCCCATGCTCCTGCAAAGACTGATCTTGGTTTAGTGACATCATTAGGCTTCGTCGCAATGATGAGGGACGAGCATGGTTAACGAAAGGGTTCGTAGGCGCGTTAATTTAGCACCCTGTCCGAGCGCGTAGAGGAATGAGAAGTAATCAGCCATGGTCAATTGTAGGCTTTGCTGCATGGTTTTAGAACCCGCCGACGTGGCCGTAGTATCCTGAAAACTGCCGTGTGCTAATATGTACGCCTATCACAACTTTTTCAGGAAATTTCTCTCGTTAATACCGATCACATGGTGCTACTTAAGGTCGCTAGGTAGGTAGGGGGTTACTAGTGAGTTAGGTACTGATGTTCTAACTTGTAGTTGATGCGAGGGGCGTGAAGGTAGTTCGTGCTAATTCTATACCGCATGGTTGTGGCTAATTACTCATAACAAGTATCTCTAAACGTACTTTGTCCGGGGGCATGGAGGGAAAGACGTAAAGTATTGGGATCTAGTAGTTCTATCTCTGAGAAAGGTAACTTAAATGCTGTTGTAATGGATATGCACTGCTTCGCTTCCTTGCTGCCCAGAAGATGACCCTGCCAAAATATGCGAGACGTACTCAGGTTAATGTCTGTTGGGTCGTGAAAATAGATGGTGCCGCTGTTCCCACTCATGAAAGGTCAAACCCTGCCCCGGAATTAACAGCGTATAACAGTTTATCCTTCATCGTCTTGATATCTCCATACCGAGGCAGCTTGAGGAGATTGACGCAAGTACTGGTACTCGGCAATCGTTCCTGATCCTCACTAGAATCGCGAATGCTAAATCTGGGGTTCAGGTGACTGAAACCTAAAAGAGGCGCTCGTGGTGTGCTTGTGACAAACTTTAATACCTTTCTCCTATCCTCATTGTCCATTTCTTGTAAGGCTTTCCAGAATAGCTGTACTGTTGGATGCTCTAGTCCATCATCACCAATTTGGTAGAGACCACCATACTGTGTGTTTCTCCGCAAGTCGGCAATATCGAGCTCAGAACTGTCGCCCCCAACAAGCTTTTGTAATTCCTTCTGATTGAACATAGCAAGCCAGCTTGGTTGGATAATCTGCCCAAGACCTGAAAGAAAGGCATCAGTCACCATCTTTGGTTGCTCTAGTAACTTCCTTCTGACGATGCGATTGATGTAATCAAATCGACTGATGTTCGTCACCGGGATACTGGCGCCTTTAGGTCTTAGATCCGTGGTGACCGTCTCCGGGATCTCTGTCCCGTCAACGTCCATCACGTTAAACGTATCAGTTACAGTGAAATCCAACGAGAAATCACTCTCCACGTCACCAGTGTAATTCTTGAGTTTCAGGAGGCCTTGATATAGCTCCTCGTCGTATTCTCGAACATCGTTGATGCTTGGACGATATGCAGTTTCATTGGATCCAACTGTGGAACCTCCAGTCAATGCCCATTTAAGAAGGAAAAACCCTGCAAAGGTGACATCGATGAGAATCCCTTCGTAAAGACATTTCCCGACAACCCTACCTAGAAACTGATAGCGACGGAGGAACTCGTTCATGGGGTGGGTGTAGCCCTCGGTGTTGGGTTTTCTACCCACACGCTGCAGATACTTTACAGTCTCTTCGTATATCAGGGGATTGGGGAATAAGAACCGCTGATTATTTTCCTTGAACATGCTGAGGCCGGCATCTGGGTCAAAAGCTTCGTTTGTGACACTCATGAGAAATTCTTTTGTCACACCTCCACCATCAATGCCAGCTTCCGGTGCACCGAACTGGTCAATGAATGTGATCTGGATGGGCTCCTTGAGAGACTCTCCAAGAGGATAAAATGCTTCGTAAGCATCTTCGAAAACACTCTCTCGGTGGATTTCGGCATGGTGTCGACTAAGAATATCAAGCCCACGGCGTCGCCCGTCTGGCGCCCTACTTTGTGTATTGGCAGCGACAGACATTCGCCATGTGTCTGGATCGACGGCCCCGTCTCTTCTCCTAAGCTGATCTCTAAAGATAAACTCGCGGAAAATCTGGACGCGAGTCTCGAAAGGGATGAAAAATGGTAAGTTACGTAAAATTTCCAGACGTGGGGCGATGGACTCGATCTGTCGCTTACGCCTGGCTTGAAGTCGTTGACGCTCAAGTATGTCTGCCTGTCGTGAACCCCTACTTCGCGGCATATGTGGCTGTCGAATACCAAACATGGTACTCAACAGGGCTTCTGATGCACCGGATCCCACAGCCATATCGAACTCAGCATGGTCGGCATTGAGTCCATCTTGATCCTCCTCATCCTGCTCGTCATCACCGGCGAGTTCATGCCGTTTTTCCTCTTCTGCCACGACTGCAGGAATAAACCCGGTCATATTCACTTGATCGATCATCAACCAGTGATTGGCAGGAACAAAAGGCTGTCTGGAATCTACTTCGTGTAGCTGACGCAACACACCTGTCACAAGGCCTTTGAGGTATGATTGGGATAGGCCATTTCCAGTCAATGTTTGTGGTATCTTTTCGCTCGTTTTGGGGGTTACCTGAGGCTGTATCCCAAAGAGAGCAGAGATGTCAGCCTCCTCCTCATTCTCATTAGTCTCGGCTAAATCAGCAGCATACCAATAAAGGGAAAATGCTAGGTTTTTGAGAAATGTGGACATCAGTGCAACATCCTCAAGAGGTAGTGCGCCCTTCTTTGATATCACTGAAGCAGAAATGCTGTTAGACGTGCCAAGCATGTTGGCCTTTGAGAGAGCAAAAAATTCACTATCATCCATGAGTCTGAGTATGAAGCCGTACAACTCGAAGAAGAGGATAATGAGTTTCCACTCATCACGCCATTGGGAAATCGCTGATTGTGAGAGGGGGGCCTGGCCAATCTGGTTTGTTTCCGGTGCTGCCTCGCGTAGTAGCGATAAGACGACTCGGTGGTTCTGAACAATTTTCTTGAATACATTTGTGGTTCGTGTGGTGGCCCAGAAGTACTGGGTGATGGACATGTTAGCACCGCCAGTGAAGGAGAAAGTCCCTTGATGCAGCAGCATCCGCGTATTCTGTGCTTTGGAAGGATAAGCATTCAACAAAGCCAATGCGTAGTTTGCGAGTCTCTTAGCAGCGTCGAAATCTGAACCCTGGGTATCAGTGCCGGTATTAAGAGTCTCACCCATTGCATCCAATGTTCTCCGAACGTTGTCTTGTTGAGGGATTTTGAGAAGCATTTCGCGAATGAAGGGAGGTAGAGGCTCTGCGCGAGGGGTTTCACTCCCGAACATTGGGGAATCGGCTAGGTCCAGGCGGCTTGCGATATCAGGAGCACAAAGGCCTAACAGAGCAGAAAGTGCCTCGATATACGACCTCTGCACGGCTCTTGATTGATTCCGTGAATCATTGATGAAAACGAGATATGCAAGCTGCCACAAAAGTTGATCATTGTTTAGAGCTTTTGGCTGGGCCTCTCTCAAGTTTTGCACTTGCAATGCGAGTGCACGGGATAAGGAATGGAGATCCACTGTGGTAGCGACCGAACCAAGTAAGCCTTGGTCGGCGGCCAGGACGTCCTGACTCAACACAACTTTGGCAAAGCTGATGTATGCATGGAGTCTTGCCCTCTGCGGAGATGTCAGGAGGGTTTTCGCCAGCTCGAGAACGAGGTCATGCCAGGACTGGCTGTGCGTTGTTTTAAGGACGAACACAACAGCATCAAAGTATACCTCTGATTGTCCCGCAGTCTCCTCAGGGACGGTCTCGCAGAGTAAGGAAAGGATAGTAATTAATGAAGCACCGTAGGAGTTCGGAAACGCTGAGGAGTCGTGCTGGGCAACAATTTTCAGATGGCGCAGTACAACCAAACCCAGCCGACTCAGTTGCTGTCTCCACGAATAATCGAGATCTAATTTTGGTGACGCTGAGATGGTTTGCTGCAGTGTTCGACCAAAATATATCAGTCGAGGGGTGTCTTCGGCATCTCTGACGGCTTTGCCTCGAAACTCCTGAAAGCGCAGAAGCAGACATAGCTGACAGGATAGCTGGGCGAGGTCTTGGTATGCGGGTACCGGTTGATCATTTTGAATCAAAATCGTGTAGTTCGGCTTGTTGGTGGCCCCGAGTCTCTTCTGCTCGTTGTCGTCCCACACTTTTCTCCAGGTGGCTTTGAGTTCCCTCCGAGTCAGGTGGCCCCGCCACACCTTTTGTATCCTTCTGCTAGCATTCTGCTTTTCTCTATCCTGCTGTCTCTTGAGGCGATCGACCTGGGCCTGAGCAACAGCGTCGTGAATGGCCGAAGGCTTCGCGGAGCCTGGCTTATTCAGGGCAGCCCATGGGTTTGTTGGTCCTCGGCCAGAGAGGTTGACTTGACGACTCTTGCGGGTGCTACCTGTGAAAGAGGTATGCATGGCCGTCAAGGAGGGTCTTGTCAGAGGTATATGAAGATGAAAGCTTGCGTCAATCGATACGGGCGGAGGATGCGAGGCGGCGCTGTCGCTGGGAAGGTGGGTCTGAAGGCTGGTAGGTGCAAAGTATGACTAACATGCCTTTTGAAAACATAAGAGTGTACGGTAAGAGGGGGGCAGATGACGGAGGGAGGGATTTAGAAGTGATAAAACTGACCCGTTATGTTATCGGTGTGGAAAGTAGGAGAATGGGAATGGAAGTGCATTAGGATTAGGATAATGGGTAATGGAAAAGGCCGCCACATGCAATGAATGATGATGAATGGCTGATGGCAAGGCTGCCGCGGGTCGAGCTGAGTGACTAATTCACAAGGCTGAGCTAGTTACTCGTAGTGGTGGTGATGCCTAGAAACATCCATCCTGACCGCATCGCACCTTCCAGATCTGAATTTCCCCGAATCCCCGCACCTTCCCAGCCAACGATCGAGGAATTGAGGAACGTGCCATAAAATCACGTGGCGCATTGTTCAATCAACAGTGAATGACAGTACCTCAGGTGTCTAAGGCAGGGACATACTTACTCTCCTCTTGCTGCACGACTACCATCCTCCCATCTCGACGGCGACCTCACTCCTTCCCCCAAGATGTCCAACGACATCCTCACTCAACTCCAAACTTGCTACGATCAGCTTCTCACTCAGTGCTTTTCCACTATTTCATACCTCTCTCAACGCCATCCAATCATTGCCCCAGACGCCGATCCCAATGACCCCTTCACCAATCCACCCACGATCGGAGCGCCTTCGCAGACTCCAAACCCTGATGGCACTGCGATAACCGTGATCCAGCCTGGTCTAGAAGATACAGAGCGTGCTCCATACCCCCTTCGGCCTGTGTTACCGCCTACATTCTCTGCCGCACAGCGGGAATTGGCTGAGGATCTTGTGCAGAAAGCTCAACAGATAGAGATGTTGATCTCACGCTTACCGGGCATCGGTCGAGATAAGGAACAACAACGTCGCGAGATCGAAGTATTGAATCAAAAAGTCAGAGCCATGGAGGAGAAACGGAAGGCTAAGAGAAGAGAACTGAGAGACTATGTAAAGAGTCTTGACGACGTCGTCCTAGGCATGTCTCAGAGCCTCAATTACTCCGAGACCAACCGACCCAACACTCGAATATCTTACGAACATCCAAGAGAATGACGCCTCATCATATGATCACAAGCTCCATCTCCTCGTCCACTTCTAGAGTAACCACCGTGAAAAGTACCTTACACGGAGCTCGACAGGAATGATCACTATCCTAGAAACAGTCAAGCAGGCGGGGCGAGAAACCCTGGCCGTAAACTGAGCGCTTCTGCAACCTCATTAAGGGTACAAGGCCAAACAAATGTAAGAGTTGAACCACGGTGTGCTGGGCTCTACCGATTGCGACGTGGTATTACTACAGCTTCAAGTTTCTTTCTAGACACGGGCGTACAGGGCGCTGACTGGGGCTATGGTCGAGCAGGTGTCTATACAGAACCATAGCAACCTTCCGTTCATTGGCAACTTCGGACCCTTGCGCAAAGTTCACTGTCTGCCTCAAATGCACTCAACTCAAGAAGCGACCATGTGGTTCCATCTCGTCCAAGTGCTCATGTCAGCATCCACAACCACAACGCCAGCATTAAGGCGTTCGAGTTCCCGGAATCTCACCAAAAGGGAAGACCACAACGGCTCCAAAAAACCTTTTACGGTAAACTGTACGACTTCAAGAGCCTGTGGTCTCTCCCCACAGCCACTGGCGGATACCAAATTACAGAAATTGGAGATTGAGAAATGATGTGCCATAAGTCCTGCTGAGATATGATAGTGGCGAGACACCTTCCCCGAGGTGAGGCGAACGCAAGGCAAAGAACTGAGCAGCACGGGATACCTACCTGCCTTCTACTAGCTCTCCTGGGAGAGGTCAATAGCATCTCAGGAGATTGTATTCGACTTTATACGAGCTAGGCGCTTGAAATGGCATCATGAAGAGAGATGGTCGTTGCGAGTCCTACATTAAAACACGCAAGGCTACTCCTTCGTAGTGCTCATCATCTCGATGTACATCTCCTCCAGCATCTGAGTATCCTTGTTGTATCACTTCTACGCCTGGTCACAGCTCTGAATCTCCACCAGTCATCATTAGTAATACATAGTGAGCATTCAGAATAGAATGCAGGGGAGTAGGCGTGGCTACCTGCGAAGATAGATTATAGCTCGGCGAAGATCCTATACCCACCATTTACGTTACTTGCTGGGTATCGAAAAGAAGGAATTCTCTAAATGACTGAAAGAAGATATATTTAATTCGCTCGCCTCGCTCGATCGCCCACTCTAGCTAGTCGTTAATTATCAAAGGAGAAGGGGGACCGGCTACAATATCCCCAGGGTAGCTAGGCTAAAGCTGGCCTTCGATTAACAAGGAAAAAAGGAAGCGCTCTGCGTTCTGGTCGTTACGGTCGTTTTGCCTCGCTCTATCCACCTCCACAGATGCTGGCATCTGGCCATACTCAGTCAGATCCAATGAGAATGGTGGTGGAGGTAGTTTCAGGACAGAAGGTGCCTTGCTCAGACCATCATGCTCCTTCGTCTTGTCATTGCCGCCATCTGGGCTCTGTTTTCAACATCAGCAGGAGGTTCCCGATCAGTGGACATACTTCCATTGTCCTGCCGAGACCCAGCTCCTCGCGCACTTCGCATAGACGAAGCTGCACTGGAAGATCTTTTGAGCCCTCCACTGACACCAGCGGTCGAGGAAGACTCGGTGCGCAGACTTGCTGCCGAGTTCGGTCGTGGAGGTACAGTAGTGCTCGTCAATCTTGTAGATTTCGTAGCGTCTCCGCTGAGATTGGTTGAGGATAACGACGGCTGGACCGAGTGTCTCCTGCTGAGCAATGCCGATGAAGGGGTTGATGGAGTCTTGCGTTTCGAGCCTGCCGCAGTCGTGACTACTTTGATCTGTTCTCTGCTCGAAGAGTCTCTAGAATCATCCAACGGGGATGACACTGGTGGGTCGAAAATGCTTAGCCTGTCAACCGCGTTTTCCAAGTCTTCCGCATAAGTACTATCCTGGGTATTGTTTGAGCCTGAAGTGGACGACTTCTTCGAGCTCTCTCGGGGGCGAGTAGAATCGGTCTTAGAAGTGGAGTGGGGAGGCATCTCCCGAATCTTCTCTTTCCGTTCTTTGTCTCTCAGAGGGCTAGCAGGCTCTTCCTTTTTGTTTGCGAGTGGGAGCTCCTTCCACCTGTCTTCTGTCAAACCACCTCTTTCCCGTTTGACATAAACTGACACCTTTGCCAGGTCATCGCCTTCGCCGTCCGATCGAACTCGATCCAGGCTGGTTCCTCTAGAATGAGAGGTTGACACCTCTCTATTCTTGTCAAGTCCTTCCACAGCTCCAACCAATTCTTTGCCAGGCCTCCTCATCTTGTCTCGCAGACTAGGTTCGGCATAGCTTATAGCAGCTCTTGCTCGACGCGAACCACGACCAATGCTACCGTTGAGTACATCTTCCACAGAGTTAAGAACTGCTGCTTCCGTTGTTTTCTGATGCGTGTTGCGAGTCGATGGTTCTGTAGAGGCAGGAGAAAGAGGATCGTCACTCAGAGCGGCGGGTGTTTTGGGCTGCAGATCATCTGTTCCTGGATCTTGTAGCGAGAGCTCTGGGTGATCTCGCTTCTCCAGTGTTGGGGGGAATTTGGTTCTCCTAGATGTTTTTATACTCGCCTCATCTATGTGGACCTTACGAGAATCCTCAAGAGCACCAAGCTTCTCAGAAATTTGTACTTTTCGTTTCACAGGTGAGTTTGTGGTCTTGGGGGCCAGTATCTTTCTTGCTGCGATGATTTTCTCAGGTGACAGTGTTGTGTTTCCTGTTGCGAGATCATTTTCCCGGCCCGGAGCTCGTGCGAACCTGGATGATTTCCTTCCTGCAGCGAGTCCATTAAGATTGTCGTGCTTCCGTTGATAGATGAATTCGTCACTTTCGGTAGACTGCCGACTGAGAGGTTCTTCAAGTTCCGATGCATCTAATTTTCGTTTCGCTCCAGCCTTCAGCAGTTGAGGAGTCGCTGCCTCCAGCGGTTTCTGTTCGGCGGCTTCGTCTTCTTTCGGCATGTCCTGCAAGAGAGCGCTCGTCCTTCGCCTCCTCCTCCTTTCCAATGCGGAAGGAAGCTGTGAGAAGTCGTCGGTGCCTTCCTGTCCAGATGGTCTCGATGTATTAAAGGTGATCGCTTCCTGCACCTCAAAATGTGCAACAGGGGGTGGACCTAAATCCGGCGATTCAGTGCAGTCCTGCGTGATTGCTTCCCCCTTCAATGCCACTAGCTCTGCAACTTCCAGAGTTCGTCTCGGGTATTGTTTATTTTCGAGTATACTGGGTAATCGACCATCGAGTCCTTCGCATCTCTCTTTGGCTGTAAGCTCCCTCATAGCTAACCTGTTCTTCCAGTCGGGCTCGCTGAGTGTACTTTGCTTATCCACCCCACTCTTCCTTCGGCTCGGCCTTCTTGACATCGCCTTTTCTGGAACGTCAGTTATTTCACCAACCAGGGCCACCACATCCTTCAACTTCATCTCCAAGCGGTCTTTCAGCTCCAAGAGCTCGTCATTCATGCTCCTCGTTTGTCGCCATCGCTCTGCCTCAGCCTGCGCAGCGATTACTTCTTGTCGGAGTGTAGCATTCTCTGCTATTACACGAGAGATCTCAATCTCAAGGTTTCGGATACGCTGTGACTGGTTCGAGTTTACGCGGGCTATTTCGCGATTCTGGCGGATAAATCTTCGTTTTACTGTCGCAGTGTTAGTGCACTGGATCATTGTCTTCCAAATGAGGGTGCATTCCGAGACTTACAGGCATCGATGCTCTCAGGCGGCGGTGCAGGGGGGTCGTTCAGCCTGGCCATACTCTATCGCATGACCGGCTTTTCGTTTTGTAGTTCGCAGGTTTTCCTCTAGTCACCGGTTGAAACAGGCCTCGACTGTCATCACTCAGCAAAGCACAAATGCCGATTATTCGATACAGATTGCGCAGTTCTGGTATAATTTGGTCCCGATGTAAGTTGTATGTTGTTGCGGCGATGGATATGATTGAATTGAAGCGGTTTACCACCAAGACCTTAGACATTTGAAGTTCGAAAACGGAAGGTCAACAAATGACCAATTCGGGCTTAGAGTGGACTGAAGGCGGCGCGCTAAGCCAATAGTGGACGCGTCGTTGCCACAATTGGAAAGGTCCAATATTATCCTATCCAAAGTACTTGCATGAGTGCAGGAACTCAAGATTGCACATAAGCTGAGGGCAACACCATTCAATGTGACTGCAATAGCGATCTTATTTCGCCAGGATTAAAGTTTCCCTTCCGTTAAGCACCTGCCTACATACATATATGAATTTATTTCCCCATAACATGCAGAAATGTCTTACGCATCGCGCCCAACGAACACCTACCCCACCACGAACACCAACACCAACCCAATGAACGTATCCAACACCACCACTGGCAGCGCTTCGTCGCTCCTACGACACCCAGCTTCCTCCTCGACATCCAGCAGTCAATCGCAATCCCACTTGCAGTCCCGCATCGCCAGCAAAAGAGCGGAACTCGAGAACCTACGGCAGCTGCGCGACCTCAGCGCGGACCTGGCAACCCAACTCACTGCTCTCGAGGAGAAGCTTGCAACGCTGCGGGACGGTACGCAGAGCGTCGCCCTTGTGCTCGCGAACTGGGATAATGTTTTGCGCGCGATATCTATGGCTGCTAGTATGCTTCGCCCCGTCTATCTATCCCATGCCTGTTCCGGTATAAGTCGAATGGCCGTTGAAAGATGTTGTAAATGACTATTTACTTACTGATAATGTTGTAATTTAGTGAAAGTACCTAAACCGAACGAAATCGAAGAAGAAGGGACAAAGAACGATGGCGAGATGGGTTTTAGAGACAGGAATACAATGCCGGAACAAGAACTGCCCGTCCCGCTCGTCAGGATACCGTTGCACCAGAAGTTGGAGGATGTCGGGTGATTGAAGTACTGTCAAGAATATATTAAGAACTCAGTTTTACTCATACTTGATTGAATCTGCGCTGGCAGAACTAGCTTCGGGCTATGCCATGCTATATGGATGCTATGCGATACTCTCACACCTACATACCTAGCCAGAATTCTTCGAAAAGGAAGAAACGGCCAAAGCCTGAAAGTGTGGTCGTGATGAGCAGCATGCTCATGATAAAAAGAATGACGACCTGTTTCGGCGTTTCCAGCAAAAGGTTGACCAATACTCACTTCGCTTCCTTCAATTCCCTAACATTGCACAAGCCAACACCGACGCTTAAATACCCACATGGACGTAAGAAAAGATGTCGATAATCACCGAGCTCTAAGAAGCGGTGGCAACAGCAGCAGATTGACCTCGACCAGATGCTGTATTCTTTGCAGCAGCCAGAGCGGCCAACTTCTTCTTTTGTTTCTCGGCCCATTCGCGACTAGCTTGTCGCCCTCGTTCGGCAGCATCAGCTCTGGCCTTCCGTGCTGCTTCTTCTTTCTCCTTTCTTTCATTTTCCAAGCGCTCCATTTCTACCTTGTTACGTCCGAACACCTCCTTGCCCTTCGCCTTCTGTTGCACCACCTCGTCCTTTGATACATTTAACTTCTGCCCAGACGACAATTGGGCTGATGATTCTCTAACTTTCGAGGTACTTGGTCTGGAAACAACGCTAACGGTTCGTCGGATGCTCGAGTTGGCTTTAGTCGGATCCGCTTTGGGCTTCTCGATCATCGACATTGGGCGTGCTTTCCGTACAATAACCTTTGGGGGCTCAATATTCTCCTTGTTTACTCCTCCAGCATATATACTCAATCTTCCTTGGCTAGCTTTATTGTCTCGGGGTTTCACACTTGGTTCGGCTATTTTGGCGGGCACGGGGCGTGCCTTGAAATTTTTCTTTGCTCTCTCGGCCTCTGCTTCCTGTTTCAGTCGCTCTTCTCGTTGAGCTTTCACTTTTGCAGAAATCGCCTCGCCTGGAAGAGCGAAGGTAGACTTCGTAGGCGCTTTAGATGACTTTGCGGGAACGAACCCTGGTTTGCTAGTAGAAAGAGACGTGCTAGGTACTCGCTTCTTGGTCGTGTTAGGTAGAGCTTTCACCGGTGAATTGGAGAATGAGAGAGATGGTGGCGTAGGCAAGGCGGTTTCCTTTGCTTTGGCGCCATCAATAATTGGCTTCTTGGTTTGCTTTGCCACTACAGCTGGCTTGCTTGCTGTCTTGGAGGAAGATACAATGAGACTCGTGGGTCGGGGACGAATACCAGCTTTTGGAGGGACTGGCCCCAAGTTCTTTGGTAGGGTTCTTTCAGACTTCTTCAATGTGTTAGGTGCCCTAGAAGCAGGCTCGAGGTTCACTCGTGAAGGGGCCTTCCTCGCCGACTTAACGGGAGAGTTGATGTTCATGCCGTCGAGACTAGGAAGTCCTTGTGAGATCTTCTCAATGGCATCTTCCAAGGCATCAATTGCTTCAACTGAGTCTTCGATGCGAGGAGTACGAGATGTGGCTTGCCCAATGAATGAGTCAGGGGAATTGCTTCCCTCCGAGTAAGACTGCATTTTGGACGGCGATCGAGTTTTGATCTTTTCGATAAAGGAGTCTTCGACTGTATCTAAAGCTGAGACATTGGCAGAGAGTTCAGGCGCATGAACAGTTGGATTGAACTTTGGTGTCTTAGGTAGGGTGTTGATTGGCTGGGGCGTCGAGGGTGTTCCTTGTTCAGGAAATTGGACTGCCTGAGATGTGATATCGAAGGTCTGTGTATATGATTGTTCCTGATTGCTTTCTTGCTCAACTGCTCGTGCTTCTTCTTGGGCGGTGTCGTTGCCAACTGTGAAAGAGGAATTGGTGGATCGAGGAGTCTCTTGTGCTTTTTCAAGAATGGGGGCGGTTTGAGATTGAAGGACCTCCTGAGAGCCTGAGGTTTGGTCGATGTTATCCTGTGTCTGCTTGTCCTTTCTCTTGCCCTTAGCCTTCTTTAGAGGTACAACAGGTTGGTCGATAAAGACATCATCGGACGTTGGTCGATTCTCGTGGGTGATGTCCTTGAGGGCAGGACGGGAAGCTGAATCCTGGTTCGTATCCAGGGATGTTTCGGGGTGTTGCAGGGCAGGGAACTCGGCGTCGGCGTCAGAATCCTCGTGGATGAGTGGCTGCTCGTGAAGCTCATTTTGAGTTTGATCTTGAGCTTGCGCCTTTAAAGCAGCTCTTGTAATACGTGGCATGGTGGTGAATGTTTTGATGAATATGAAACTGAGCAATAGAGGCTGGAGTTTTAAGAGTTTGTATCAATCGAGATCCTGTTCTAGTTTGAGGGAGGGAATGTGACAGCGCGACTCCAGCTTCTGTTTACGGCCAGTCGCGCCCGGCAACCGATAACCGACGCGCCCCTTCCACGAGTTCTCGCCAATCCCCGAGATCGTGCCAAGTCTGGTTAAAGCGGCAACTTTGGAGTTTAACTAAAACCCCACGTGATTGCAGCCCCTCCCTCTTTTCACACCTTCCTAGCCTCGGAAAAATCCACTCGCACGGTTCCTAGTTCTCCTCTATCTGCAAGTCGTATTAGGCCACTAGCTTCCTTTATTCTGACATTCTCTTCATGCCCTCCGTATTTGTAAGCCTGGAGCCTTCAGCAATGGTCAAGAATAATGATGGTAGATATAAAGCGTCTTTCATCTCCCACTTCCCCACTGGAGGATGAGGAATCAATCCCTCGGTTAGCTCACCACAAAGATCACAATAACGACACTCTGAACCAACATTTGCATATCACAAGCAATTTATCATTAGATCTCTTGCTGTCATGGGCCGCGAACGACTCTTCCTTCCTCTAAAGGTGGGGAATATTGAACTCAGTCATCGCATCGTCATGGCACCACTAACACGATTCCGATCGGATGATGATCACGTCCCAATCGCAGACGTAACAGAATACTACGCTCAACGGGCCTCGACGCCAGGTACACTTCTCGTCGCTGAGGCAACACTTATCACGCCTCGGGCAGGCGGTTTGGCGAATGTCCCAGGTATCTGGAGTTCTTCGCAGATTGCCTCCTGGAAGACGGTTACTGATGCTGTCCATGCAAAGAAGTGCTTCATATTTCTCCAACTCTGGGCTCTCGGTAGGCGAGCTGACCCAGCGGTCCTCAAACAGGAAGAAAGAGGACCGTATCCTTATGTTAGTTCCAGCACGGTGCCTGCTGCAGAAGGAGGGGCGATCCCACAAGCATTGACGTTGGAAGAGATCCAGCAATACGTCCAGGACTACGCTACCGCGGCCAAGAATGCCATCGACGCGGGCTTTGACGGGGTCGAGATTCATGGCGCAAATGGGTATCTGGTGGACCAATTCTTGCAGGAGGGCATCAACCGACGAACCGACAAGTACGGCGGAAGCATCGAGAACCGTGCTAGGTTTGGCCTTGAAGTCGCACATGCCATCATCGCTGCAGTGGGTAATGACAGCAAGAAAGTAGCCATTCGCTTGTCGCCGTGGTTCGAGTATACCAATAATGCCAACGGCAACGCAGCGGATCCAGTCCCTCAGTTCTCCTACCTGATTTCCGAGCTGAGGAAGCTGGGTCTTGCCTATCTACACCTCGTTGAGAGTCGATACGATGGCGATGTCGCGACAGCAGAGTACGACACTCTGACGCGCCGCAACGACCCCTTCATTGAAACCTGGGGAACACAGGCCCCTATTATCCTTGCTGGTGGTTTCACACCCGAGACAGCAAAGAAATTCACAGATGAAAGACACCCATCCCATAACATGTGTGTCGCGTTCGGGCGATTTTACATCAGCACACCAGATCTGCCATATAGGGTCCGCCAGGGCCTAACGCTAAACCCCTATATTCGCAACACGTTTTATACCAAGATGAGTCCGGTCGGGTACACTGACTATTCCTACAGCTCCGAGTACCTAGCTCTTCACCCCGAGCAGGTTGCGGTCCCATCAGCTTAGCAGGCTCTGCTCATCAAATTACCTCGGGGACCTTAGATTTCCGGGTCGTTGATTCATTATCGGTACTTCGCAACAAAGATCAGGCATGGGCAAGCGGGATTGGAGATAGACCGCCACCCAAGAGTTAAATTCATCATCCTGTGTCAAACTACTTTCGTTGATAGAAATCAACAATACGATAAACTGCTTGGAGTCGGGACTTGGTCAAGAACTTAGAAACCACAGAATCTAGAGCCAGAAAGGCATGTAGGTGGAAACACACTTTGCGCATCTCACCTAGCGCATGCAGACCGCTCACGGTCTTGGCCGTGTGCCTCACCTGAACCCTTTATGAATATATGCCCAGGCTAGGCGTCCTTCTAGCAACTGGGTAAAACATTCAGAACATGTTCTTACAGCGACTATTGCCTTTCTTGTACATGATCTAACATGCTCAATGCATCTGATTAATAATTCAAGAGTGAGGGCCCCCACATTTACTGAGCCTCTAGACTTTGAAGTGAAGTATATCCTCCCTCGTCCAATGAGTGCCCTGAGGTTTAGGCAATGTGGAATCGATCAATGGCATTATTAAGCAGAATTGTGCAAAAGAATCTTGGTACTTGTTGCTATTGCACTGTACTAGCTTTCTTATCGCTCTAGAGATTGCAAGATCACCCGTGGACGCCTTGAGGGGCTGGCAAGGTAGCTTCGCACCAGGGGCGTGGTCCTCCCAAATCTACCTAGATGACACCCCATTTTTGCAATCATTCACTCCCAGTAATAGCGGTAAGACCACCCTGACTAGCGTAATTCCACTGCAACTGAACTAAGTACTCAGACCTTCTGGATCTCATTCAGCGCCATGGCGGTGGCCCCGGATTTTGTAGCCGGGGCCTCCAAGTTCTCCTTACCGGCCAGGTCGTATTCTTCAACGACGTGAACCGGCACCACAACTCCCTCTTCTCCAGTCAGATACTGGGTTTCACTGATGTGATATGTGGCAAGATAGACAAATACCAGCACGCCCGTAGTGTAGAAGGCAAAGAGAACTCCAGACTCCTTGATGTATGGGACGGCGATGGAGTCGAGCCCGAAGCATATCGCTTCGCCGCCAGCGAGAAAGCCACGGTATACGCCCTAAGATGAACATAACCGTTAGAACAACATTGGTGAGTTCCGGGGGGGGTTGTTTAAAGAGATGTCGCTTTTGACTTACTGCATAGTTGGCTGCCTTTGCAGGAGAGTTGGTCATACAGCTGAGGAAGTATAGGATAATGCACTGCATCAGGATGCTCGATATCCAGTTGAGACAGAACAGAACAAATGTGGAAGCGAAATTCCCATCGGTCCAGTCCATTGGACTAGGTGGGCTTCCCCGATTATAATGACGAGTGCGCACGATCTCCCAGACCCAGGCTCCCAGCAACGGGACACTCACGGCTGCGAGACCCAGGAACGCTCTTGTGCGACGAGTCCAAGCCTTATGGTCCAGGATCTTCTGCAATGCGTAGCCGCAGGGAATTTGTAGGGTGACCGCGCAAAATGAGAGAAGCGTTCTTGTCCTCAAATTGTTGTGGAAGGCATTGACCGAGCCGTTGTAGACCAGGAAGCATTCAGAAGGAAGGAAAGCCGGGATCATGATCATGAGTTTCCAGTCCTTGAAGATTTCAACGTTCGCTTTCAGCTCCTCCCAGTAGCCTCTGGCCTGGAGGGTGGCTACCTGAGTGCCATCGTCTCGGAATACCTTCGAAGCAGGCTTCAGAGTCAAAGCAAGCAAGCAGCCGCATCCCATCATGGCTATGAGAATGGCATAGAATGCCACGGGCACACCAGCCGCTTCTCTAGAGTGATGGTTGATGAGTAGAGCGATGAAGTCACCGACAGCGCAACCAGCAGCTTGCAGATTAATCGATATGGCAATAAAGGACCCTCGCTCCTCTTCCTCGGAGTACGCCATGGAGATTGATCCCATTACAACAAAGATTAGACCAGCGGAGAACTTTTTGATTGTGTTAGCTTGAAGTTTCCATATACATCCAAGCAAGTTATGCTTACTCCGATGGCCACACCACCTAGGATAGGAAACCATGCATGGGCAGTCTTGTCGAAAAACCAAAGACCTGCAACATAAAGAGCGAAGCCAATGATTCCCAGCACAGCCGTAATCGCAGGGCCCACAGTGTTTAACACACTACCCGCAAAACACGAAGAAACGGCGAAGACAGCGCAGAGTGTAGCATTCACTACCTGAATGGTTTGGAATGAGTTGGGGTGTCCACCAGCGGCTCCGAGCAGGTTGAGAGCTTGGTAAAGACCTGCCGTTAAACCGACTATGGTACCCATGATGAAACTATGCGATAATAATGAGTATCAGCTGTGTTCATCGCGTTCATCAAAGTTGGAAGGGGAAACTCACTTCTGCCACCATGGCGAATTGAGGCGGAATGCCGGGATACCTGGAAGCTTGAAGACCATAATCGAGTGTTTTTTCTTACTACCAGGTAGAAAGCGCTGTTGGAAGAAAGAAATGGAGTAAAAAAGCGAACAAAGGACGTAAAAGTAGTGGTAGGATGTAATCATAAACCTTTCAAAATAGTTGTCAGATACAATAGAATTCCCGAATTCATAAGGCTCCTCTCTCCCCACAGATTGGAGGGCTCATTATTCCAAGGGAGATTCGTCAAGGCTAGACAAGGTACAAAACTGGGGCCTCCCGCAGAGTCTAGGCTATCTGGTCCGTAACTTCGCGTCACCAGGGCTCTAATTCACGCTGAAATGCGTCGTCTAGAGCTTCATATCGCCCAGAACATACGGTTATCGTCGATAGAGCCGGTAATCTACTAACCTCGGGTAGATGATTAGAGCTCCAGGCCGCTTCTCGTCGTTATCTCGTCTATAGCTGTCATGCCAGTGGCGCCACATGGTTTGACGGCGCTATGCTCCGCGCTCTGGTCTGGATTCGAGCGAATCCTGGTTGTGATTCCCTTGAACGGGGCTCGAAAGAGTCTATCGCCTACTTTGGGATCAAAAATAATCTTTAGTGGAATTCGGCAGATAACAGGTCCTCGCTTTAGCAATAATCCACCAAGGTGGAAATTAGCGACAACATACGAATTGGAGCCGGTGGGTGGCTGAGGGAAAGTTCAAGATGTGCTGTTCTACGTACTGTGCTTTCGGGGGCCTCAAAAAGCAGTGCTTCTGAACTTGCGTCCATTCTTTTCTACCATGTCGTCGAGGTATCAATGATTCTTCCATACCAAGTTCGATCCCAAGCTTTCCCTCAGGCAAAGGCTGCAAGGATCTCTTCCGTATCAAGTCCATCAAAGTCCCATAAAAGATTGGCATCTCCATCGAAATCATATGAATCGGGCAGAATGGACAAATTGTGGTCCATTATTGATTGCGAGAATGTCTGGTCACCAGTGGGAGCTGCATCAACACTTGGAATTTGTAATACTGTCTGATCGAAAGGACGTTGGATGCTGGGAGGGACAACCATGTCCGCCAGGGCTATCGTGGGTTCTGATGTTATAGACGACAAGGGGTTTGCGACAGAGGATTCCCCCTCCGGCGGTAGTGGCGGAAAAGGTGAAAATTGATTTAGCTGTATCTTCAATGTTTCTAGGCCATGGTCCTCCATTGTCTCAGACTTCGAGCTTGTGTGCAATTTTTCAATGACTTCTTGCGACAGAGCTTCGAGAGCAGAGGCACGCACAGCCATGCTTGGCCAACGGCGCGATATCTTTTTAAGAAGAATAGGCGCTGTTGGGATATATCGACAGATAATGGGAATGTCTTCTCCCTCAAGAGTTGTAAGGGTTGCTCTCTGAGATTCAATCCCAGTCAAGATTATTCCAAGAATGCAAATTGCAGCTTCGAGGAGAAAGTAAGAAGCGTGCCATATATTGAATAGCTTGCCCATTCGGTCTATAAGGCCGAGTTCCTTCAGCACGGCAATAGAGGCCTGAAGAGCCCTCTTGCGCATTTCTTGGGTCGGCGCAGGACGACGAGGTGATGGCCGATTCAGTCTCAAAATTTGGCATTGAAATAGCAGTTCATGGAACTCGATCTTCTCAGCAAGGTTGATACTCTGATGTGTCGTTTGATACCACTTTTCTAAGCGTTGGTGTATGCTCTCGAACCATTCACTGAAGGAATCATCTCGTGGTATATCATCGAACGGTATTGTTGGGTAATACATTCCACGGGTGACTTCTGATTCAAGCTCCCGCAGCAGGCAAAATTGACGACTGGTTGCAGACTGTGAGTCCGTATCAGTCAACTACTAACTGTTAGCACTGCTGAGGTCAAAGAGGAGTGCTAATTGTACCGGTCCTATTGATGCAGATTTAGGCCAGATAAACGGCCGACACTGGACTGTGTGCGCAGCACTAGTAGTCTTATCAGTAAGGCGAAATTGTGACATCGAACATTGAAAGTGGGTTACCAGTCAATGTTGTATGAATTCCAGAAAAGTCTCTTTCTATTCTTTAGTATGGCTGGTCCTAAATCAATCTGCATCCGAGCTGGCAATTCATGCTGCAATCCAAGTTGCAGGCAGAGCCTTGTCGCCGCCGCTGCACATTTACTGCAATCGACATGCTTCGGGTTCGTGAAACCGTAGTGGGTAAGAAGCTGTAGGGCTTGTAGTCTTTCCCATGGATCGATGGGGCCAGCTTGGCCCAGGGCATCCACCGCTGTTGCCCAGAACCCATATGAGGCTGATGTTGCTCTCTTCTCGTCACAGTACATCAAAGTTTGCATCTGACAATCAATTAGTGGACGTGCCTAGTTTTTATTGGAAATACAGAGGCTCTAACACTGATTGCTAGCGTGACATGCACGCAGAAGATGTCGAAAGCAGATGGCTGTGTGTTGTTGTAGACCCTATCAGACGCATTGAACAGGTCTGACTCCTCAACGGCAGGGTATAGAGGACGGTAGATCTCACAGTAGTGTTTTAGCATGGCATCAACTGCATGGCGAGGAATCGATGAAAGTTTATTACTTGCTGGTACAGCCTCCTCGGTCGGTACGGGTATGTCAAAATCGTCTGCAGGGATACTCAGATACGGTTCAGGTGAGCCAGACAAGAAGAATGTAGAAGTCAGCGGATGCAGATTGTTCTGGTTGCGACATGCGTGTGACGGAATGGCAATAGTTGCTGCAAGCCTTGTGACAAGTTGTTCCACAGCTTCAAGAGATACATCGAGATCGGTCCTCGTTTGACTTTGAATAAGTCCTAGCTCAGTCTCCAGACGAGCGACTTCTTGCTCGAGATGTGAAATAGTGCTTCGAGGCCGTTCAACTCCCTGAATGGAATCATAACCCAAACATGCTGCCCCAGCTGTCGCACAAGCACCGCATGTCGGGTATTGAAAATCACACTGACAAAATACTCAGCAAGCTAGCTCGAGTCGTATATCAATAGAACCCTCACTCGAATTTTGCGCCTACGGCAACGTGTGCATGCTTTGCTATGCCTGTGCTTTCTTTGCGCCGTTTGTCCCTCTGGGCTCATGATGTGAAAAAGCGATTGTCAAAATTAGGGCAATGAGATTATCCACCATGCGCTCTGCGGTGGGTGTACGTGGAGGAGGAAGATCGAGAACAATACAGTGTTGCCTAGTAGGTGAATCTAGGAAATTAAAGAACTGGTCAAGATATGAGCAAAGTTGTACGCTGAGTCAAATAAATAACCAGGGTGTATTTAACCCCTCCAATATTGGCTGCGAGCCTCCAACCCCGCGGCCGCACGTTGTTTCTCGAATCTCCTCCCACTGACTCGTGGTTACGGCACGCAAATGAATTAACTACCTTGGGTACCTGCCTATGTAAGTAAGAAAGTACAGATCAGAAAACTGATTAATACCAAATCAGTCTGGAGCCACTGATAGTCTCTATACACTGAGTCCCTCCTTAATTTGTAGAAGGCAGCCCCTCAGCCTTCAACCAGTTCGCAAGGCTCTCCTCGAACTTCTTCGGTTCATCCGAAGGCGGACTATGCCCTGAGTATTCGAAGATCTCCAACTTCGCATGTGGAATCTCACTCGCGATCTCTTGACTGGCCTCCACAGGTGTCACATTGTCATGTCTTCCCACCGCGACAAATGTCGGAGCCTACATAAGTCTGTTAGAGATACAGTCGTAGCAACTTGGACAGTGGCGCATTCAGCATACCTTTATTGTTTTGAGCCTATCAAGTACGTCAAACTGCGGCATATTGATGCTAAAGGCATAATTTTGCGTAGCTGAGTGGTACTTCATTGTCCCCTGGAACTCTGTCGACTCGGGAATGTCCTGGCCAGCAGGAATATTTGGATTTGGAGGTGGAGCATAGAAAGGAAGCAGTTCCATGATGGAATCTTCGAAATCCTGGTCATCAAGCAATGTTCCAGACCACAAGCGGACTTGACGAGCGGCATCGACCTGCACCTTGTCCGACGTTAAGATTTTAGACAAGACAGCCATTGGGCCAACCTTGCCATTCGCCCAAGCCCCTCGAAGGATCAGCCCGTCTAATCTGTCCCCGTGTGTGATGGCGTATTCGAGGGCAATAAATGCTCCATAGGAAGCTCCAGCAAGCACAAACCTTTCTGCACCGTAGAATTTCCTGGAATTGAAATCAGCCACGAAACTGGCAAGCATGGTCGTTCGGTTTACCTCAGGTTTTCAATGTCTTTGATCCAACGCTCATGACTATATGGTCCAACGTGGTCGGAGGCGCCACTGCCCCGACCATCATACACCAACACTCGATAGACACTAGATAGAAAATTGTATGAAGCTGTTGGTTCTAGATGGGTTGATAGACCTGGGGCACCATGAAGCGAAATGAGTAATGGTCTGGAAGCTGATACATTGCCATCACCCAATATTTTGACATGTAATTTGACCCCATCATCCATCGTCACAGCCGATGGCATGGTGATTTTGGCGCTGTTCGTCGACATGATGAAAGGTTTCAAAGAGCGCGACTGGATGATGATTCTGTGAGTTAAGGCGTTGTTTCAAGACAGTCGTTCTCTTTCACTCCGCGCCACGCTGCTTTATAATGATTGACCACAAGCACAATACCTCTTAAGGGCTCACGCCTCCCTCGAGTGGAGTTTGAATCAGCCCACAGCTTGCGAATAGGACAACATCGACTGCGATGCTTCCCTTGATCTCAGAGGTTGATGAACTTCACGCTTCTTAGTCATGAATGCACATTGTCAGATTTATGCAGAAACTATCAGTGTGTAATCGTCACGAGAGAGGAACTTGTTGACCACACGCATTCTCTCATCAATAATCACATTTGTCCCCGACATGGAAAGACAAAAGGCACAGGTTTGGCCTCGTCATACGGAGTACAAGCTGCTGGCTGTTCACGGGTTTAACCTTTGACAAGACACATGCGCTAGGGTATCTCCGTTAACCCATCTTAGAGGTGGAGGGATTGCTCGATGCCACTAGAATGGCTGCCCCTGCATTATTTACTGACGGCATTCGCCTTTGTCCAGACAGAGGCGCTAGGCGAAAGGCGAAAGCATCAACCAGCCCCTTTTTGTGCCGCCATTGGTATCGCAACTTGCTACTACACACATGACCAACCAAAACTCCTAAATTACAGAATTGGAAGGGTTCCTGAGTTATGGATACGTACGGCAAATGCCATGTTCTGGCCCCTGGCCTCTAGTAGTTGATTCATTGAAGCGCGGAGCAACTTGAAGTGGATCAGATGGAAGCCTAGGGGAGACTGGCACGGAGCCCGTTTCGCAATTACCCTTCTCCAAACGTGTTCATTGCGCTTTTAGCTGGGTCAGAAAGACCAGTCTACTATAGGGACGTCCTCACAAGGCCTTCCGATGAGCACTCTACCAGTGCAGCTTTTCAAGTCCATCAAAATGGTTCCCAGAGTTATGATTCGGTCAATTCCCACCGCACCGGGCGGAACGTTCCTGCAGATGGCTGGAGGACTCCCTTGCTCATCTGAGAGTCTTGCCCTCAAGGACTCAAACGTGACTGGTAGCCCAAGATCCAGATCTCTGTCTGTCAGTTCTTGCATTCGTGCCAATCTTTTGAATGAGTCTTGGGCGGGATGGTCAACTAGCTTCGCCGATCGTCCTGGTCCGTAGAAATGATTTGCATGAGCCACATAATTGTTTTGTGGAGAAATCGTGAAGACACCGAGAGGAGAACATTCGAGATCAGCGAAATTACCGCTCTTATCTGCAAGTAAGTAGTTAATCGAACTAGCGAGTCGGAACTCCTTGATGATGGCAAAGGCGCTGCTGAAGCTAGTGGCATACTGGAGCAGACGTCGCGACATAATGTGAACAGGCATGTTGTTTGGATTGAGCGCCCCGGATCGTAGCGCGTTCATACAGAATCCAAAGCCTGCACTGTTCATGCCAATTTTGCCAACAATCCCAGCCTCGCCTAGAAATCTAATTGCGATATCAGACCCTGCAGGCTTGATGTGAAGGAAAACCATGCCCTGTTGTAACTCTGGAATCATGTCCCAGTTCTGTGCGAGAAACATCTTGCCATCTTGAGTTAGTTGGCCGACGGAGGTGCACCCATCAGTGTAGTTTGTAAAGGCGATCTCTGTGCGGACATTGAGCGTAACGATGTCTGCTAACGTCACTCCGTTTCCAGCGCCCTCTGCAATAGCTCTCATCTCTTCGACGATCTCAGGCCATTGTCTCTCAACTGTGGGGAGAAATCGCGTAACCGCTCGCTCGCGTGCTTCGTTCCACGTAATTTTGGCTGTCTCTCCGAAGAAATAGGTGTATGTCGCAATATTGTGATGGATTTCAACTGAAGCGGCTTTTCCATGGGCGAAACCAATCTCAAAGGGGCTTCCACTGCAGTGCACTGTCTTGACATTTGGCTCGTTCATCGGAACCTGAGATTTCGCACTTATAATGATAAAGGTTGTCTTGAAAGCTGTAAGGATATGAAAGCGCAAATAGCGAATGAATAAACCAAAGCATTGAAATAGCAAAAGAGAGCGGATTCAGTGCAACAGTCCATAATGGCTGTACTACTTCCTGGTATGTGAACGCCTACGGAAATGACCGAGATATCCAACAAGACGACCGGAATGAACCGCCCCGGCGCTACCTAATGGAGGAATAGAAGATCCAAGCATTATGGTAGGTGTCCCTCAATGAGTCTCGCGTCTGAGAGAATCACACCGTGCAAAGGGGACTTGGGCAATTGCTACTTCCTTACGTGTGGCGATCGTGTTGCATAATTTCAGCTTCGTGATGTCCAAAAATCAGCATTTGTCATCCAAGAAAAGGGAGGTATGTACATCTTATCAGGAGCTTCTATAATAGAAAAATACTTTGAGACTGTGCCACTTACTCTCCCTGAACAAGTGCAGGCAACCTGATCCTCACAAAAGAACCATATCCCTGGCGGTCAGCATGAAAGCAATAGCAGTCCTTGAAGGGAAAGCAACATTCGTCGACGATCGTTCTGTACCTGTCGTTCGTGATGGTTTCGTGCTCATTCATGTCGCGGCTGTTGCTCTCAATCCAACCGACTGGAAACATCTGGAGTACAACTTAGTCGAGGATGGATGTCTTATTGGTTGCGACTTCGCTGGCCAAGTTGTTGAAATTGGTAAAGGCGTCACCAAGAATCTTTCCAGTGGCGACCGAGTGGCGGGTGTAGCCCATGGAGGAAATTGTGTGCAACCCGAGGATGGAGCTTTTGCAGAATACATAGTAGCCAAGGGGGACCTCTTGTTAAAACTTCCACCAAGCCTGAGTTTCGAAGAGGCTGCCACTCTCCCACTTGGAGTGGGAACGGTCATGCAGGGTCTTTATCAAAAAGGATTAATGATGAATTTGCCAGACGCACCAACCCAGGGCAAGTCCTTCGTGCTGATATATGGAGGATCAACTGCGACTGGGGCTCTCGGTATTCAGTATGCTAAGCTGTAAGTCATCACCCCATGGTCCACTGCCAGAAGGCTAAGAACATGCGCAGGTCTGGGTATACGGTCCTGACAACATGCTCACCTAGAAACACAGAGTATGTCAAAGCACAAGGAGCTGATGAGGTTTTCGACTATAATGATGTCGACGTGGGATTGAAAATCCGCAAGTTCACCAACAACCGTCTTCAGCTAGTTTGGGATATCATTAGCACGGAAGTGTCAGCACGAATCTGCGCAACAGCGCTCTCATCTGATTCAAAAAACTGTCGTTATGCTTCATTCTTAACCAACCGCAGTCCGCGAGATGACGTTGAGAGCATCGGGACCAACTTGTACACTATTTGGGGCGAATACTTTCGGTCCGGATCTACGCAGTGGCCCGCTTCCAGGGAAGATTTTGAATGGGGAACGAAATTTATGGAATTGACGGAGAGGCTCCTCGTTAACGACCAGCTGAAACCTCACAACTGTTCAGTTAAGGAGGGTGGTCTCCATGGGGTGTTGCAGGGCTTGGAAGATCTGAAGAGCAACAAAGTCAGTGCCGCAAAACTGGTTTACCAGATTGCAAAAGCCTGAAGAGACGATAACGCTAGCGTTATGATGCAGCTGACAAATATCTACCTAGTTAGATACCTGAGGTATGTACCTAAGGTGATATAGACAGGTCCATACTGTTGGATGTTGGATGTTGGAAATGGTGTCCATCGAATCGTGGAGATAAATGGTCGTATCAATTTGGGCGACATCTGCGTCGAACTGACCCTCCTCTCGGGCGCGGGTGAGCGCTCAGCCTCGACCCCAGTTGCGCTAAGACACTATTAGCTCCATACCAGTGCTCTGTAGTTTGTTGAGGCGCCAGCTGAAGCTCCTCTCCAGGTGGGGGCTCCTGAGGCCCTCGGGCCGCCCGGCAGGGTGAGAATCATCCGCGTTGTGATAAACTTCAACCTAGATCCATTAAGTTTAGAAAGGCCGGCCTAGACTTATTTAGATTCCTCGCCTCTGCTTGAGCTAAGTCTGCCGCCACGATAGGTAAAAATGTTCTGGATCTGGCGTTTTTGAACACTGGTCAGAAACCACATTCGGTTCAGGCAGTGCCTCGCGAAAACTTGCAGCATGAGTTCAGCGCAAGAAAGTATGTACGTACACGCGGTGTTAGAGCTGACCTGTCCCTTCGTCAACAGTACCTTCAGACTGATCAAGAGATACCGAGCGTGACAATAGAGAACTTCGCTGCCTCTAGTTAGGGTTATTTGCAGCCTGGCATCGGTGCTAGGCCATTGAAGATGACAGACACCCAACAGCTAACGCAGATGAAAGGTGATCACAGATTCAATAGCAGTGTGCCGGCAGTATTGTTTCCCAATGACTTCAACAATATCAAAGAGGCAGAGGAGAAGCGGATAGCCAAATTGAAGGCCGACCTGGAAGCCAAGAGAGCAAAAGAGAAAGCTGAACAAGAAGCAAATGAACTCATGAAAACCGAGCAGGGTCGTGCTCAAGCATTGAAAAATGCACTTGCCCAGGTAGCGAGCTTGACGATCGAGAACAGCTCGCTTCAGGAGAAGGTGACCAAGGGCTCTGATGCGGAAATCGAGTCTAAACGCTTGTTGGAGACTATCTCGCTCGACAGAGACAAATATCAGAAAGAGCTATCGGCCTTGAAACAGAAACTGCCCTGGAGTTACACCAACGACCTGCCCAGGCATTGGGATGGCGTCAAAGTCTACATTATCAACAGTGGGACTGGGTTGGCTCTTGATTGTTTCCCAGGTAAGCACTCTAGTGGGCTGGCTGTCGTGGTACTGTGCCCGTAGCTGACCTGATACCAGAGCCCGGGCAAGACAGGATTTCTACCTTTGCTTTCAACTACAACAACTTGAACCAGGTATTTCGACTGCGTGCAGGCCCACCGATGGATTACGGAGGTGTGTGGACTCGTTGGTACATCCAGAATGAAGGCAGCTTGAAGCCAAAGGTTCTTAGCAGAAACCGCGAAACCAACCCAGCAGGCGGGCTGAAGCCAATTACAGGAGTAATAAAGGGCGATTGGAGTGGCGATTATGACTGTCTCTGGGAGATAGGTTCCGCTGGTCCAGGCCTCTGGTGGTAAGTCAAACCGTGCCATTTTCCCATAGAGATAGCTGAACCTGCACAACAAACACCCTCAGACTTCACCGGCTAACTGTCGCGATAAGCATCCAACACCCCCAGCATTGGAACTACCTCAGGGTAGCCGACGACACTCCTTTCAAAGAGAAGTAAGTGACGGCATGATAACCCCAATATGCCACACCCTTGACAGAAGTGGACATCTTGCTAACAGCTTGTAGCTCGGTTTGCAGTCTCTCAGAAACATATCGTAATGAGCCGTCGTGCGCGAAGTGGATTCTGGTTCCCTATAATGAGGGTAATGCAAGCTACCCCCCAGGTACATATCAAGCTGTGGTCAAGAGAAACTGAAAGGCAACTACGCCCTTTTCGCTTGTTATTCAGCGCCGATGGGGGGACGATACCACATAATTGTCGTGAATGCAAGACTCTTCTTGAGCCTTTACTGGACTTATTGTGTTGGAATGCATGAGCATGAACGATCATGGAATGTTTACTGAACTTGGAACAAAACCTCCCGGAGAAAACCAGTGGATTTATGCTCAACCATCCTTGCACGTATCATGATCGTTGTAAAGTTTTCCCTAAGTGGCAGTAATAGAAGAGAACATTATCAAGGAATGAAATTGTGCCCTGG
>Ga0105239_10000682_pt1 | contig 48448 bp, 48 predicted proteins | sample KBSC44metaG_FD_92761 | JGI IMG/M metagenome (GOLD analysis project Ga0105239, IMG submission 92761) | Corn rhizosphere microbial communities from Kellogg Biological Station, Michigan, USA - KBS C4-4 metaG | ecosystem: Host-associated > Plants > Roots > Rhizosphere > Soil | place: Michigan, USA...
ATAGCCGATTTTCTACAAATAGCGCAATTCTGCGTTAATTTAATTGGCGGGTTATGTATCACTTTGACCCGTGGTCAGAAAAGCCAAATACAGGGACGAGGAAGGCATCAAGGCCTTTGGACAGAGACTTCGGGAGATACGTCTCGAGAAAGGTGTATCACAGGAATCGCTCGCTTACTCTACTGACCTTCACTTATCACAGATCGGTAGAATAGAAAGAGGAGAGATCGGCGCAAGCATCAGTTTTGTTTTCCTATTCGCCAGGACTTTAGGAGTAGAACCTAAAGACTTCTTCGAGTTCAAGAAATAATGTGTAGGTTATTTGACCTTTCTATAGCCTTTATCAAGTAATAAGATTTCTTCTTAATTAATAGGACAGTCAGCATATAAATAAGTAAGAAGAGGTGTTATACACGGAAAGTCCTATTCCTTTGAGGTCACTATCAATATTGATAAATTGAAAGGTGCAATTCACAATATAATTAAGTCTCTTCCCGATTGTTTGTGTTTTGCACTTTGTCTTTGGTTCTAATTTTCATTGTCTCATCATCTGCATGCCGACTTATGGGATGGACACTAATCCGGCTCAATCCTGGATATGCCTGCGACCTCCGGATTTCATTTTAGCATAAACGCCTTACGGCGAGCCGGCAAGTCCTTAAATTAGACCGAAACCACAAACAGGAATTTTCTATAAATCCACGAAACCTTCACGGATTTTCTTACTACTTTCTTACATTCTCTATTCTATTTCTTTTCCCTTTTATAACGCAGAAACTGTACCTGCTTAAATTTTCATCTTCACATATTATACAAATAAAGGTGTGATTATTGACCGCTGCCTATGTTCACAGTGAAACAATTCTCTGGACAGCAAGATTTTTCTTAAAGAAAATCTATATCTCCCTAAGTCTATATAACCATAGCATAGGTCATAAATATTGTTCTTCTTATTGTCTATACCATATATGTTACATCACTTTTGACATGCTATCCATTTGCGAGATCTGGAGCGTAAATGCAACGATGATTATACAGAGGGATTAAACTGAAACCTCATAAAAGAACTGCCACGCATGTGCGTGGCAGTTTGTATCTAATGTGGCAATTTAATCTAAGCTTTAGCTATCTTGTAACCAAGCTCCTTTGTCGCTTTGAGAAATGGTTGAATATTCTCAGAAGTAAGTTGGTTGCATACAACCACTTTCTTATCCTTGAGCTTGATGACCTCTTCTTCCTTGAAGCAATAGCGCTCATATTTGCCTGATAACTCGCGGGCCTTGGCTATTTCCTCAAATATCCCGAAACGCTTTAAAAGAGTATCAGGAAATATTTCTTTCAGCTGTTTATAAGTTGTACCAGCGTTTTCAGAAACATACTTCTTGAGAACGGCGCGTACCAAAGCGCCCTTGCCATACTCTTCTCCTTCAAACGTGAACTTGTCATTATTTCTGCCCGATGTTTTCTTTGTAACTGTTGTCTCTGTTTTCTTAGTTTCCGTTTTTGGTTCTTCCTCTATTTCATTCTCAGTTGAAGAACTGTCTTCAGTTTGTTCTTCTTTCAATGAGTCTGCCACCGCTGTTTCTACTACTATCTCTTGGTTTTCATTGGCTACCGTTTCTTCTTTTACGGAAGAAGAATATACCATGTCATTCCCCTCTCCTGTTGTGGTTATCTCACCATCAGCCAGAAATTTCTTCAGAATGTTGAATAATTGCAGGCCCTTGATCTCTGTCGCTGTAGTGATGGCCGCCTTGTTTGTGTTCGGGTTCGCTTTAATGAAAACGAGTACCTGTTCGTTCTGATGCATATATTTTTCGTTTTTGTTACGACAAGGGTAACAGAGAAAAACGACCTCGTAAAGTACTTAGAGAAGTGTTAGCGCGACTTTAGCTTTTCTAAAAATACAGGCTACTAAATGATTTCATAAAGAGTTCAATGTCTCAATAAATTGTGGTATGGTTTTTTTCTTCTCCAAAAAAAACAATGTTATGTCAGACAATAAGAATATTCAAGACGGACGCGACAGATCAAAAGTAGCCGGGAATGAAGAATATGAGATAGAATATTTAGCCAATAAACTGAACGTGACTACAAAAACTATACGTGAATCAATTCAGGAGGTTGGCAACTCTCGCGAAAAAATTGAAGAGCATGTAAGAAAACGCCGTGCAGAAAAGGGGTGATATATAGGGCAATGAAATTTCATATGGATACTCTTTATAAATAAAGACCTATTTGCCGACTACATCGTAAACGAAAGGTTCTTGTATCAGCGAAAGAGATAACATCGTCTTGATAAAGCGAGCGTTGCGGCAAACAGTGAATCGATCCTTTGGGAGGGAAACGGCAAGAACGTTATTGAGCAAATACGATCAATGACAGAGGGCCGGGGAGCGGACGTCTGCGTCGAAGCCGTGGGCTTTGAACCTGATCGTAATCTACTGGACAGGGCCAAAGCTGTTATTAATATGGAAATAGGATCTCCTAAGGTGATAGAAGCCTGTATGAGCGCAGTACGCAGGGGAGGAATTGTTTCCGTACTTGGTGTCTACCCAACCACCTACGACAATTTCCCCTTAGGGCAATTCTTTGATAAAGGAATTATTCTGAAAGGAGGGCAGGCGCCGGCTCACAAACACATAGACAAGCTGCTTAGCTACGTTGTTGAAGGTAAGGTCAAACTGGATGACGTGATCACCCATCGTTTACCACTCACTGAAATAGCAAGAGGCTATGAAATGTTCAAAAAGAAAGAATGTGTAAAAGTTGTCTTAGACCCTTGGGCATAAGTCATTTATTTGTTCAGCCTGCGAATCTATTTGGGACGCTTTGTAAGTGTTCGTTACACATTGATGGGTATGATTTTTATGGCTGTTGGTGGCGTTATTAATTATGCAAAACATCAATAAAAAGGCATCTGGAATCAAAGGAAACAGTGATAAACTTATTTACTATGGAAGATGAAAACAAAATCAGCCGCAGGCAAGTCATAGTTGGCCTTGGAGCTACCATAGCCATGGCGGCTGTCTCACCGACATTGGTTATGGCCGACACGCCTGATAAACCTGCTACGGGAACGGCGATCAGCGACCCTACAAAACTGTATCCTAAACCGCCTTTCAAATTTCAGCCCCAGCCGTGGCCGGGACTGCAAGGCAAAATGGACCCCGTGCCAGATTGCGGCGAGACCAGCTATAAAGGCTCCGGGCGATTAGCCGGCAGAAAGGCATTGATCACCGGTGGCGATTCCGGCATGGGTCGGGCGGCGGCCATTGCCTATGCTCGCGAAGGAGCTGATGTAGCCATTAATTATTATCCTTCGGAAGAGCCGGATGCACAGGAGGTGATCGCGCTGATCAGAAAGGAAGGACGCAAAGGGATCGCTATACCAGGCGATCTGCGCGATGAAGACTTTTGTAAAAAACTTGTTCAGCAGGCAGTCAATGAGCTCGGTGGGCTGGATATTATTGTTAATAATGCAGGAAGGCAACAAGCGGCAGCATCCATATTGGACGTGACCACCGAAGAATTTGACGCCATCATGAAAACCAATATCTATGCACCATTTTTTATTATCCGGGAAGCATTGCCATACTTGCCACCAGGTTCCGCTATCATTGGCACTACCTCTGAACAGGCATATAACCCGGATGGATGGTTGTATGCATACGCGCAAACAAAGGCTGCTACTATGAACTACGTAAAATCGTTAGCGAAACAATTAGGCCCAAAAGGCATCAGGGTTAATGGCGTGGCACCAGGTCCTGTTTGGACAGCATTACAGGTCAGTGGTGGCACAACACCTGATAAACAACAGACTTTCGGAGGATGGACGATGTTCGGACGTCCAGGTCAGCCAGCTGAACTTGCTTCAATATATGTACAATTGGCTGCAGCTGACGCCAGTTTCGCTACAGGTCAGATATATGGTTCATCAGGAGGGGTAGGCCAACCTTAATATAAATACTATGAAAAAGATCGTCATTTTATTCCTGGTGACACGGTTTGCAGTAAGTACCGCTTATGCGCAGGTACCAGACCCGGATACAACAGCCCGTCATTTTATTATTATGGCCAGTATCGATAACCTGCAGGAGATCAATACGGGCACGCAGGCAGCACAAAAAGCGACCCGGGCCGATATAAGATCATTTGGAGAAATGATGGTAACAGATCATAGCGCGCTGGAACAAAAACTATTGCAGCTGACCAAATCCAAAGGATACCAAATACCTGCAGCTGCTACGGAAACCCCACCACCCGACCTTAATCTTGCTAAAGCTTCCGGCGATGACTTTAACCGGATATATATCCATGACATGGTTGTTGGCCACCGTAGTACTGTTATGATGTTTGAGAATTATGCTATTACCGGCAATGACTCCGAAGTCCGCGCTTTTGCCCAACAAATGCTTCCGACGCTAAAGGAGCATGCAGCCGTCATTAACGCGCTTGACGAGAAATATAAAAAATTGATTGCAAAATAAGCGTGTTTTTTATGGTTGGTTGCATCTACGAATTATAAGATCAGCTGAATAAAACACATCATTCTTGTTATGACATCTACAAAAAAGGGCTCTGCATTCTTCGATAAGTTCTCCTCCTCAGTGGCCAGGTTAACTGGCACATCTACTGCCTTTATTAGCGCCTTTATCATTGTGATAATCTGGGCAGTTACCGGCCCTGTATTTCATTTTTCTAACACATGGCAGCTCGTAATAAATACAGGCACAACTATTATCACCTTTCTGATGGTTTTTCTTATCCAGGAAGCACAGAACAAGGACACATTATCTATACAACTCAAACTGAATGAACTTATCGCGGCTACAAAAGGAGCAAGTAACAGGGTATTGGACATTGAAGACCTGACTGAAGATGAGTTAAAAGTTTTAAAGAAATTTTATGGAAAGTTAAGTGGCCTTTCAGAAAAAGAAGAACCACTTGGTACCACTCATTCAATTGATGAAGCCAAAAAGAATGAGATAATTAAGAAGTCTAATGGTGACATATTGTAATAGTAAATAGCTTATTTGAAATCTACGCGTAACGCTGCGGAAGAAAAACAAGCTGATGAAACGCTTACATCTATCGTTGAAAAACGACAATAACGATCACGCATCTATGAGGAATAATTCGAATGGATTTGTAAATTAAAGGTAGCATCAATGCTGCCTTTTTTGTAGTCTGAATTTATTGACCAAACAACTCAAATTATGGAAACACTACTTAAAATTTTTGGAGAGGGGCATGATCTCAATTCATTGCAGATGAGCTGCAGGGCCGTCGTTATTTTTTTGTCAGCTTTGATCCTGATCCGAATTTCCGGAAGACGGTCTTTCGGAGTAAGAACCGCTTTGGATAATATTATCGTTGTATTACTTGGAGCTGTTTTAAGCAGAGCAGTTGTCGGAGCATCTCCTTTTGTCCCTACATTAATTACGTGCCTGGTCATTGTCTGCATTCATCGCGGGCTCGCATGGGGCATCGCTCACAGCAAACAATTCGGGAAATTGGTCGAGGGCAATAAAATATTACTTTTTGAGAATGGCGAGTTTAATAGAGATAATATGAAAAAAGCATTAGTGTGCGAAGAAGACCTTATGCAAGGAGTCCGTAAGTCGGCACTCACCGAGGACATGAGTAAAATAAGCAAGGTATATATGGAGCGTAATGGTGAAATAAGCGCTATTAAAAAGCAACTGTAGACAAAAAGCATTATTGAAACAAAGAATACCATCTTATCAATAGAAACTATGACTATGGAAAAGGAATACCAGGGGAACATATTAGACGATCGGAGAATAAAAGTACTAAACCTTCTGCTGCAACACCATCGAATACCAGAACATGGGGAGTTTAACCTTCATGATCTTATAGAGGGATTGCCTGCAGACGAATACAAAAAACTTACTTCAGATCCCGAATTTGCGGAGCTATGGAAGGACGTCGATATGCCACAGGCGCTCACAAGATTTTTGGTTGATAATGGGTTTGCGAAAAAGCACGGTGATAATTTGCAGCTAACCGTGAGCCGGGGTCGTGATTTAAAGAAACAAGGGAGCTATGGGAAGCTTCTGGAAGATGAGCGATATATTACCAGCGAAGCAAGACGCGTCAGTGAACTGGAGCTGGAGGCACACAGGATGCAGCGCAGGCAGTATAAGATAAATGCGCTTATAGCCTTTGGTACTTGTATAGCAGCATTGTATTATCTTCTTGAAATACTAAACGGTTTTTTGGGTTTTTACCATTTTCATCATTAGCTTATTCGCAAGTGTTTAGATACTCCTACAAACTAATTCATTTGAAAAAATTAGTTTGTATTTACAACACGCTGATATTATTTCCTTTGAGGACATATCTACAATATGTAAAGCGATTTCATTGATTGTTCTGAACGCAAAGAGATTCAACTATATGCCCGGTTGGTTTATATTACTTGAAGCGGAGTAAATAGTGTATTATACAATCATAATACAATACTTAGTGCTTTTACGTTTTAAGTAATCCTTTATCCTAATTGAGAGGAGGGAAATGTTGGCCCTATTAATGAACAAAGATTTTACCGGCTACAACAGCTTTAGCTTAAAAGGCATACCAAATTGATCTTTGATATATTTATACCTTGGAACCAAATGGGTGTATCCCTCTTCGACAAGGCGCTCAATTACTTCTTCCGACAGCGGTTCTATTTTCATATTACCCTTCTCCTCGATGAAAAGTTACACATAGAATTGGGCAATAAAAATAGAAAGTATTTATACTTAAAAGTTAAAAAAACGATCTCATTACTGCACTACTGATTTTCTTAAAATCACGTAAGCCTTTTGTTCGAAGAAATTGAGGATATGAAAGATGTCGCTCCGCAAGATAATCATTAAGGCAGTTCTCTTTAATGCTAATTAACTCTCTATTCAAACGTTGTAGGTCTATTCACACGTAATCCAAATCATTCCGCTCGAACCCCTCGTTTTCTTAACCCATATTCCGTAAGTCGCACAACACCTTTTTCTTCGCAATATTTGATAAGCGCAAGGTCTCTTATCATTTGTAAATAAGGATGGAGACACAATTTATCTATACCTGATCTTTGAGCTATTTGGTCTAATACATCACCCCCTTTAATTTCACCGTTTTCCTCTGAAAGACTTTTAATAGCCTCAAACACGCTGTTGAAATTTTTCATAACGTCAATTATTAGTTCACAAAAATTATAGGGCATACTCTAAAATAATTAATTTTTAACTTATGAAAATATATTTATTTGAAAAAATTAACAAAAAAAATATTCAGTGCAACCTATGTTGGACACATAATTTTAAATATAAAGAAGGTGCAGGCTAACATGATACCAGATGAGCATTAAGAAAAATGACAATAAAGAAATAACCAGCAGTATACGAGACGAGAATATCATTTATAGGTCATTCCGCCTTCCGGACAACGTTCAAGGCGATAGTATTGTCGCGAGCTACGAAGATGGGGTACTAAAATTAAATATCCCTAAAATGAACAGTAGTCAAGGCGTCTAAAGAAATACCAATTAAGTAAAAAAAATGAAATTGAAGCCTGTGATATAAGCTGCTTTTGCACGGCTTATATCTTTTTAGTTACCTGCCAAGTCTCTTGCTTTGCCGTGGTGCAATTTACATTGGTCGTACTATGTGTATCAGGGCAAGCATCAGTTTAGAAAGCGTACGCTTAGGCATTGTAGGGATTCTCAAGCTATTTGCTTGCAGAAGTCTCATTGGCTCAACATGGAAATAGTTTTTTGAACGAAAATATTGGCAAATACTTTTCCGGCAAAGCAGTATGCTGCGAATAATAATAAAATAAGCCAGACGCCCCAAATATAGTAGTTGGCATCTTTTTATTGTTGAATTTCTGTATGGATCTCACGGAATTAATCATACAGAAAATAAAGAATGAAGGTCCGATCTGTTTTCAGGAGTTTATGGAAATGTGCCTTTACTATCCAGGTTTAGGATATTATGCAACGCTCAACCAGATAGGGGAGCATGGAGATTTCTATACGAGTACTTCTCTCACTCCGGTTTTTGGGGCTTTGATCGGAAAACAGTTAGAAGAGATGTGGCATAATCTCGGGGAGTCTCCGTTTACAATTGTAGAGTATGGGGCGGGCACTGGTATGCTTTGTCAAGACATTCTAATTTATCTTCAGAATAATGATAAGATGTACGATCAATTGCGATATTGCATCATTGAAAAAAGCCCGGCAATGCGCGCTTTGGAGAGAGGCCGCTTAAATGAAAAAGTACATTGGCATGATACCATTGATGAAATTTCAGCAATAAATGGTTGCATTTTATCTAACGAACTGATTGATAATTTCGCCATACATCAAGTGATAATGGAAGATGAGCTTATGGAGGTTTTTGTTGATTATAAAGATAGTTTCGTTGAAGTGCTCTACCCTGCGAAAGAAGAGCTGAAGCGTTATATGTCGGAGTTTGGGATTGAACTTCCAAAGGGCTTTCGTACCGAAATAAATTTAGAGGCTATAGATTGGATCAAGCAAATAGCCGCAGGGTTAAACAGGGGATATGTCATTACAATAGATTATGGCTTTCGAGCTGTAGACTTGTATAAGAAATGTAGAAACCAGGGTACTCTTCTGTGTTATAACAAGCACACTATTAACGACTGCCCGTATGATAATATTGGAGCGCAAGATATTACCGCTCATGTAAACTTTACCGCTTTAAGCCATTGGGGGGCAAAAAATGGCCTGAATGAGTGTGGCTTTACGGACCAAAGCAATTTTCTTTTTGGCCTTGGATTCAGAGAATATTTAAACCAGATGATGTCGTACGAAAAAAATATTATTCAGGCTGCTAAAAAAGCGGCTATTATAAGCCATACCCTATTGGTGGATATGGGAAGTAAATTTAAAGTATTAATACAAGAGAAAGGGTGTAATGGCAAGTCGCTTTCGGGGCTATATCGATATTGATACTGTCAGTACACCCGAGGTATCAGCAACAACGAACTCCATGTGACTCATTAAAGCCTATCTACCAATCCCAAATCCTTTTTAGTATATACGCCTCACTGCATTCCTCTCGTTAAATGAAGCGGGAATACTACACATATTTAATTGTAAAAGGTGTTTTCAGATCATAGCAACACTCCACATTAATAATGGATATTTTCAAAAATAGAAAGAGAATGCCTATGGCTCCTATTTTAAGTAAACATATAGCTTACTGTATCCTATAGACGAGCTTATTTCGCAATAAGTTCTTCGGAATTTTCGTTGGCACGTTCCTGTTCTGGAGAACGACTTTGAGCAGCTGTGAAAAACGAGTTGATATGCGCTTCTTCCAAATGTGGAAAAGGGGCTTTCGCCAAATCTCTTTCTTTAAAAATACTGTCAGGATATTTTTCTTTTATTTTTTCAACAACAGTGTTTCCTAACTTTCTACTTACAGAGGCCCCTGTGCGCGGGCTTGAAATAATGTGCAGTATTCTTTTCATGTCTTATTTTGTTATTTGATTAAAAGATTTTTTGTAATAGATAAATGATACGATCAGTATCATTAAAACGAAGGCAGGATAAAGTATATGACCAATTGAGTCTCCAACGGCGATATGAGCAATAACGGCAGAAATAAAACTAATAGCCAAACCTATATAGGCCGCTTCTTTTATTAAGCGAACTGGAAGCCAAAGTGCAATGGCAGCAAGGAATTTGGCGATTGCTAATTCTATTCTGAAATAATCAGGAAACCCTAAATGTTGAAATGCCCATTTTAGTTGGGGGTTTGCCAAATATGCATAAGTTGAAAAAAGCATTGCAAGGGACATCAGGCCGGTAGTGATGTGGTAAATAATTTTGGTCACTTTCATTTTCTGAATTTTATTAGGCAAAACTATTTACCTTTACTAACAAAAAGTTAGTAGTAAACAAAAGGTTAGTAGTATCCTTTAGGTTAGTTAATCAAAAACGTATGGGCGAATTATTAGGCAAAAACATAGCTTTTTCTGAATTGCAATGCAACAAGCATTTAACCGCAACAGAAGATGCGTTGTATGTATTAGGCGGGAAGTGGACATTGAGAATAATGATCGCTTTATTGAGTGGGCACACACGTTTCAATGAATTGCAGCGCACCATAAAAGGTATTTCTGCACGAGTGCTTTCAGGTGAGTTGAAAGATCTGGAACAGAACGGTTTGATAAAACGAAGTGTCGATGTAAAGCAAAAACCTGTAGTGGTAGAATATGTGCCGACAGAATACAGCAAAACATTGAAGGATATAATTTCCACTTTAGCCGATTGGGGACAAAAGCACAAAACGAAAATTACAAGTCGTGTGTAAGGTTTCTGATAAGATGGCAGCAAAACCATTGTGATCAGGTTGCAAGCAAGCACTCACATCTATAGGCATAAACTTTGTTACATCTGCTACGGTGTGTATAATAGTCATCGATGTGTTCTGGAGATTACCTATCGCATTCAAACTCGTTCCGAGTATAAATTGCTTAAATCAAGTTGGTGTGTCACCAAATAAGTTCTAAACAACAAAACATTTAAACATTCGAAAGAATAGATTAAATTACATTAACCCTGTGAGTAATTTACCATACTCGTCATTGCAATACGTTATTTCACATCACCATCTCAAATCTATAAAAAGCAATTGCTGATATTTAGCATAACCGTATAAAATATATCGTTTGATCTGTGCTTATGAATATAATCCATTCCTGTTTTCTGCTTTTTATACATGATGCATCGCCAGTAGCCGAAAGTCGGTTTATAGTAATTTTATTCAGTACCCTCGTACCCATTGTTATCGTTGTTTGGGCGTTTAAAAATTCCAATAAGCAGCGTAAACAAATGGAGGAAAAATTGGCACAGCGTGAAAGGCGCCATAATACACTCATGGAAAATGCAGGCGATGCCGTTGTCATTTTATCAGGTGACGGCAAGTCATTGTATGCTTCATCTTCAGTTTACAATGTAATAGGATACACGGTACTCGAGTTTTTACAACTCGATCTAATCTCTTTGAGCCACCCGGATGACAGCATGTATATGCAAAAAATACTCCACCAAGCACTTACAAGCCCTGGTATGCCAATACGAGGACATACATATAGAATGCTTCATAAAGACGGCTCCTGGCATTGGTACGAGGCAATAATTACAAACATGCTCCACGATCCAGAGGTTGGAGGTATTGTAGATAATTTCAGGGATGTTACCGACAGGGTAAAGGCAGAAGAGAGAAATAACAATGCAAACAAGCTATATGCGTTCATCAGCCAAATAAACCAAACTATTGTTCATGCTGAAGATAAGCAACAAGTCTTTACAGAAGCCTGCCGCATAGCTATAGAATATGGGAAATTCCAGATGGCCTGGATTGGCCAGATAAATGCTGATGACAAAAACATCAGTCTTGTTGCAAGTAGTGGCATATCAACTGAAGATAAATTAAAATTTATCAATGCTACTTATGTACACGACGGGCCTTTGGGTCAAGTATTACAGTCTGGTAAGTCGTTTGTTTGCAATAACATTGAAAAAGAACTAACGCTGCCTGAATGGAAGATTTATGCAGCATCCCGTGGACTACACTCCTTTATGATGTTGCCTATAAAAAAAGCGGGCATTGTGATTGGAATATTAAGTCTCTATGCTTGTCAGAAACACCTATTTGATACACAGGAGATCAAGCTATTGGAAGAAGTTGCGGGAGATATTTCATTCTCTATTGATGTATTCGAAAAGGAGGCACTCAGGCAAGCTGCTGAAAACAAATTGAGGCATAGCGAATTGCGGTTAACTGAAGCGCAGGCAATTGCTCATATGGGAAGTTGGGAAATTGATTTTTCAACGGGTATTTCTTTGTGGTCTGAAGAAGCATGTCGGATCTATGGACTTCCATCATCAGAAAATCTTCAATCTTACGAAACATGGCTTTCTTTTCTCCACCCTGAAGATCTTGACTTCGTACTTAAGGCAACTAAGGACGCGGAGGCAACATTGAGCAGTTCCGCTTTTTATCATCGGATCATCCGCAAAGACGGATCTATAAGACACCTCTATTCAAAGACTGAGTTTGATTTTATCGATGGTAAGCCAGTGGGATTGCACGGTGTGGCTCATGATGTTACCGACATAAGGGAAGCAGAAAAAGCGAGGGCACAATCGGATGCCAACCTGTTATTAATAATGGACCTTATCCCACAGGCGATTTTTGTCAAGAACTTTGAAGGAAAATATTTATTTGTAAATAAGAGTTTTGCCAACCTGTATGGTTTGACACCAGAAGAATTAATAGAGAAATCTAATAGGGAAGAAATTACAGTTGCATCCGAAAAGAACATTTTTTTAAAACAAGACCAGAAGGTTATCACTTCAGGAATAACGCAAGTAATTCCTGAAGTGACATTTACCAAACCAAATGGAGAATCACGTTTCTTTTACACGATTAAAGTTCCTTATACCTTATCAGGAAAAAATGAAAAGGGCGTGTTAGGAATTGCTCTTGATATAACAGAACAAAAAATAGTGAGCGCCGAACGTGAAAAATTGATGGCCGACCTTGTACAAAGGAATAAAGACCTTGAGCAGTTTTCATACATCATATCACACAATCTAAGAGCACCGGTAGCCAATATCCTTGGAATAACAGACATTATACAAACAATGGCTCTTAACCAGGAAGATGAAAAGGTACTTATGCAGGGCCTTGAAACGTCAGTAAAAAAATTGGATGAGGTTATTACTGATCTCAATTATATACTTCAGCTTAACCATAATGAAAGCAAGGAAAAGGAATTGGTACTGTTCTCGGAAGTGTTAGATGATATAAAGTTGAGTATCAATAATGAGATAACAAGTGCCGACGCCCGGATCGTAAGTGATTTTTCCGTAGTAGAGCAAATGCATACCCTAAAAGGATATATCTATAGTATCTTCTTCAATCTTATCTTAAACAGCATCAAGTACAGAAGAGCTGACATAAAACCGATTATCCACATCTCCAGTCAGCGTATAAATAATAAAATTCAGATCATTTTTAGCGATAACGGGTTAGGAATAGATCTAAACAAATATAGAAACGACGTATTTAGCGTTTATAAAAGATTCCACCCCAATATAGAAGGGAAAGGCATTGGATTATACATGGTGAAAACGCACGTAGAGTCCTTAAACGGTAGAATTACCGTCGAAAGTGTTGTAAACCAAGGAACAGAATTTAAAATTACATTTGACTAAAATTGTTCTCTCATGAATGACCAACCTTCCATTATACATATGTTGGAGGTAGATATTTGAGCGAAACAAGTCTTGGTATAGCGAGAATGATGGTAATATCTACATGCCTGCCACTATATAGCTGATTGATGTCCGTCAGTATTGAGGGATATTTGCAGCAATAAGAATATCAGCTGGCTCATTTTGAGGCTTGTACCAAGTCCAGATTATAGTCGCTCGTTACTATTGTATCTGTACTATTGTTATGCTTGCTGAAAAGCTATTGCCAAGCGTAGTTGCAGGGAGTGCGATGCCAACCCCGGCCGTCGATGAAGCAAATTGCAAGGTGACAAGATCTCCCCCATTGACACTAACGATAACTTCTCCAGGCATAGGCGTCGCTGTTGATATATTTGTAACAGCACTTGACGGCAATACGCCTATACCATTTACAGTAACTCTTGCAGATAGACTACTACCGCCGGTTAGCGAGGGAATTACCATGTAGGATATTTTATACACACCTGACTTAGGAATTGTAAACTGGCCTGTAGCAAAATTATATGTAAACCCATTATTCTGAGGCAGAAAACTGAATTTGACGTTCACAAAAATATTCGCAATAGGGGCTGTTTGTGGAGTTGTAGCGTACGAAAAGCAATATGCCGGTGTAGTCTGCGGTGCCACTTGCTGCCACACCACCGCTGTCGGGGTACCTGTATTGTAATATAGGCCGGTAACACTATCTGTTTGGTATATAACGAGGCCGGTGGCAGGGCCGGATATAACATTTTTTTGAGCCGTGGTCATCCGTGGGGGAAGTAACCCTTTAGTAGTAGATGCAACATCGAGCATAGCACTTGTATCGGCAGTTGCGCCAGTGGTATTCAAAGCCACACCCTGCCCAAAGACCTGTGGGCAGCAAAAGAAAACAAGTGCTGTCAATAATGAAAATTTATGATTCATAGAGAATGGGGTAAGATATTCAGAAATGAAGTTAGACTATTATGGTGTATTACTATAGTTCAATCGTTCTATTTACTATTATATAGAATATTATATTTATGATGTTTCATTTACAAATTTCTATTCCCGAATCAAGCAATTTAATACACATCAGATTAAAGAAGCAGAAAGTTATCCAGACGGAGATATTCCTTTTGGGAAGGAAATTTCTAATAACTCATCCTTCAGAACGAGCATATAATCCGATTGTCAAACATAGCTTTCGGTGAGTTCTGGAGCTCATCTATCGCATCCAAACTGTTTTCGAGTACAAACACCTTACGGCAAGCTGGCGTATCGCCAAATGCGTCCTGATCAGAAAAGTGTAAACCACTCAGGGTTAATATTGACATTTACATATTTTTTCATGCGTCAATATCAATATTGATGTTGTGTGAACGAATTATTGTCACATTCCTTCACCGCGCCATTGGCCGCGGCAAGCATAAATTATACTATTGTTTACTTAGACACCTGTAACCATAGATTGCATTGATTGGTATTCCGAACATAGCATTGATACCATTTAATTAAAAAGGCGGCAGTATGACTGCCGCCTCACAAAAGGCATGAAGCTAACCAATGACCTATTGTATCTGTTGGATGTTTAATTGAACGGAATTCACTGCGAGGCCGTATATTGATCCTGTTTCTGTGGCAAGGGTGATACCGTTTTCATTGACTATTGCCTCCAATGCAACAGCATCCCCGGGATATAATTGTGTTATTATATCTCCAGTTATTGTACCATAGCCTGAGGCATTTATATCAACATCTCTTGCATCAATGAAATTGCCATTTATCATTAATTCGCCCATGCATGATGTTGCATCAGTACCAACCATAAAATGCATTATATAGGTTAAATGATATGTGCCGAAGCTATTGATATAAATATTAGAACCACCGTTATATAAATTGTAGCTTGAAGCAGCAGAATATCCATAATAAATATAATTAAACCCCAGTGACAAACTTATATCATAAGGTATATAAAAAGAGCCGTAACTTAAAGGGACCGTGGGACCTACCAAACTCCATTGAGGAAATGAGAATGAACCGATATTGCAGTACACCCCGATTGTATTGTCGGTTTGATAGATCATCAAACCATTAGCAGGAGCAACAATAGCATCTCGCTGAGCCATTGTCATACGAGGTGGCAAAAAGCCTTTATCTGTTGAGCTTACGTCGAGGATCGCGCTGGTATCGGCTATGGTTCCCGTGTTGTTTACTGCGACTCCTTGAGCCACGGAGTTGTATGTACTTAATATCAATGTGGCAAAAACCGCAACTTTCAATAAATGTCTCATTATCATTTTTTTGTAAAAGAACTAAAAATTATTGATAAATTTTATAATATTTAAAACAAATGGGAATTTCAATGAAAAAATACAATTCTGCAATGCCCTTCAACAATATATTAATTGACACCTGCCGAACAATCCGATACAGACTATAAGAAATCCACATGGCTTATTTTAAAGCTCGTTTCTCATGTCCAAACCATTTTTGAGTACAAATGTCTTACGGCAAGCCCGCATGTCTCTAAATGAGCCCTAATCAGAAAAAATATTTAAAATACTCGGGGTCAATATTGACATCAATATATTCTTCATGTGTCAATGTCAATATTGATATTTCTGGAGCGAAAGAAAAATTGCGACATGGTTTCATAACATTGATGATTGCCGCCAATATTGGCAGCTAACTAACGATCTAAAAAATGAGGTATTTCTTTTCTTCAACTAAAATCATTTTAGGCTCTATACCATAAGCCTTTTTCACGTTATCAATGGTCAGTATTTCATTGGGCGTTCCATTTGCAAGAATTTCGCCTTCATAAAGAAGGGTCACATTATCTGCATATTTAACGGCAAGGTTCAGATCGTGTACTACTGCGATCACAACAAGGTCCTTTGATCGCAGCAACACCTTTAATTGTTGCATGAACTCATGCTGGTAATGAACGTCAAGGAAGGTCAGCGGTTCGTCCAGTAATAAATATCTATAGTTCTCAGGGGCAGGGTACCATATTTGGGCAAGCACCCTTGCAAACTGCACCCGCTGCTTTTCTCCACCACTGAGCGTTGTGTAGTCACGACCTGCGAGATCGTTGATCTCAAAGAAAGCCATTACTTCCTCACAAGCGCTTTTATCTTTTGACTCAGGTGTGGCATTAAAATGAGCATAACGACCCATCATGACAATCTCATACACACTTAGAGGGAAGGATACCTCCAGGTTTTGCGAAAGTACGGCGCGAAAGCGTGCCTGTTCAGATACACTATACTCATGCAACGGTCTTTTATTATAAAGTACCATTCCCTCACCTCCTTTCATCTGCCCCGCTATCAGCTTTAGGAGAGTAGATTTCCCCGCACCATTTGGCCCAACGATAAGATTCAGGGTTCCGGGCGCAAAGTCTATCGATGTTTCCCGCAGAAGATATTTCTCCCTGACCTTATATGCTATGTTGCGTACTTGTATCATGATCAGAAGTAGTATTTTTTCGTGCGCAACAGGTATATGAAAACAGGTACCCCCACAAGGGATGTTACAATGCCTATCGGCAGCTCTGCCGGCCTGAGCACAACACGGGCGATGACATCGGCCATGCTTACCAAAGCCGCGCCCATTAATGCACCGCCAATGATCAGGTAACGGTTATCGGAACCCTTCCACATCCTTAGCAGGTGGGGCACCACGAGGCCCACAAAACTGATCACCCCTACGAATGCGGTACATATAGCGATCATCAGCACGTTTATAAATAAGATCGTCAATTTTAATTTCCTTACATCTACGCCCATTAGCCGGGCTTCTTCCTCACCCATAACAAGCGTATTGAGCTGCTTTGAATTGCGAAGTGCACATAGAAGGCAAAAAATACTTACAGAGCCCACTACGATAACCGAATACCAGCTCGCACCTGCCAATGAGCCCATGCTCCAAAAAGTAATAGAGCGCGCCTGTGGATCCCTGGCTATGTAAGCAAGGAAGCCTACACAGCTTAGAAAAAGGGCATTGATGGCTATCCCAGTAAGCAGCAAAGCAATAACGGATGACCTTCCTGTTTCCTTTCTTTCCGCCAACAGAAAGACAATGACCGTAGATAAGGCGCCACCACCAAATGCAGCGAATGGAAGGCCCCACTCCGCATTAAGTTTCAATGTGCTCCCCAAAACAAAGTATAAAGCAGCCCCGAAGGCTGCACCACTGGAAGTACCGATAAGCCCCGGCTCAACGATAGGATTTCGAAACAATGCCTGCATCAACACCCCGCCAACGGCAAGGCTGCTGCCTGCAAATATGCACAGACATGCACGGGGCAATCGGATCTGCAAGAGAATACGTTCGTTAAGCGTAAGCCCCTTATTACCACTAAAGACATTACCGAATGCTGACGTGATCTCTGAAATGCTTATCTCTACCGCGCCATAGCAAATAGAAACAATGAACAGCAGGACAAGCAATGCCGACAGTATGAAATATACGGTGCCATATTGCTTATTGGTTCGCATTCCTGTGTATCAGCTTTTGGAATTTTAAGATGTTCTCTCCTGTACGGGCGCCAAGATATACCATATCATGTTCTTCCACGCGGTATATCCGGTTGTTCTTTGCCGCATTTGTACCGGCGATACCAGGCAACTCTTTTATCTTTTCTATTGTGCCCAGCCGGTCATAGCCTACGTCTGTAAGCAATACAACGTCCGGGTTCGCCTGAACGATAGCCTCCGCTGAAAGTGGTACCATAGCTCTTTGCCCTTCTACCGGCACTATTCCACCAGACCATTTTATAATATTTGCTGCAATGTTTTTATTGGTCATGGTAAGGTATACGTTGTTTGCCTGGCCAAAGTGAATGATCACTACCTTGGGTGTATCTGTGTATTGCTTGCCTTGCTCCGCAGCAGTGGCAATATCTGTATCCAGTTTATTACATAAGCTATCCGCCTTGGCATCCTTATGAAAATATGTCCCTATTTCGCGTATCATTCCTTTTGCCTGGGCAATGGTGTATACACTGTCAGAAAATGTCTTCATCGGTATCTTGAGGTCCCTGAGCTGCTTTATCACCTGCTCGGGGCCTATGTTATTATCGTGGATGATGAGTGTGGGCTTGCAGGCAAGAATGGCCTCCGCGCTCAATGCCCTGTGATAGCCTACTGTCGTGACCTTTTTTAGTTCCACAGGGAAATTGCTGGAGAGGTCAACGCCTACAATATCCTTCTGCGCCCCCAGCTCAAAAATAACCTCATTGTATTCTTTAGCCAGGCAAACGATGCGCTCCATATGTTTCTGCTGGTCATCTTTGTTCCCAAACCTGTTACAGGAGAAAAACAAGCCCGGCAGCATAAAGCCGATGATAAAATGCTTCCTCATGGTCATTAAAATTTAGGAGCGGGGTCATTGGCCCCGCCCCGGTGAGTTTAGAATTTATAACTAAGGGTAACACCTCCATAAAATGTAGCGTCATACGGAGCCGGTAAAATATACCCGTCTCCGCCTCCACCTTTCACATATTTATCACTGCCCTGGGCGAGTTCCTGTATATTCTGCCCAACAAAAATGAAGTTGTAATACGTACTGCCAAGCAGGTTATCGGCACCAACAAATACATCACCTCCGAAGTGCCTGCCAAACTGTCTTTTATATCCTATCCTCGCCCGCAGCATACTATATGATTTCATATAGGTTGAGTTGTCAAAAGTTACGGGTACTTTATCCATGTATTGGAAAGAACCGAACAGGTAGAAACCATATTTAGTGGCAACATCGATTCCCACGTTGAACATATTTGGCGCGACAGCAGCGACTTTGTTATTCGAGTAATCGGCTAAAACTGTATCACCACCGGAAGACGATTTACCATGGTTTTTAAAATCAACGTATACCGCGTTCATATAGGTATAGCTTACCCATGGGCGTAGTAACGAAACGGCCTTGTTCTTGTCGTTTATTATCGAATAGCCTGCATACAGCTCCACGCCCATATTACGCTGTTCGCCAACATTTACGTACGAAGTGATTGCATTGGACGTTTCTGAGGTCAGGCGATTAGTGATGTCAAGATCGAAAAGCGATACCTGGTATACCAGTTTATCATCCTTCAGTAACGTGCCCCTTGCGCCTATTTCATATTGAATGGCGGTCTCCGGTTTCAACGATGTATTTACCGCGCCGGTAGATGTCGTCATCTGGCTGATCGATGGAGGCGCATATCCCATACTTACGCTTGCGAATGCAGTAACATGCCTGCCGAATACTTTTTTCAGCGAGATGTTCGGGGTAAAATTCGGCGTGAATGTTTTTACGTAGACAGGACCGTTGAGGAATATCTTCGTTAAACTGTCTATCAGGTTTTGTGTGCCGAACTCTACAAAATTTACACTGGCGCCAATTGTAAACGATAGCTGGGGCTTTGGTAAGCTGAACACCCATTGTGTGAATACAGCATAGTTCATGGCGTAATTCTGTACGTCGGTGGCTGACATGTGCGCTGTTGCAGGGTTAAACGGAGGCAGCACGAACGGCAGAATAAAATTACCCTGTGTATTCTGATCGGTCCTGATAAACGAGGCACCAAGCTTACCGTTCACAGATAACTTTGTACTGTTATTGTCGTAATTCAACGCCGTACGTACACCAAAACTCATATTCTCAGCCCTGGTATAGCCATGCGCGAATGCCTGGTCCAGTTTTGAACTGGTCAGGAAAACAGTGGTCTCGTTATTAAAATGAGCGTTGAACTGGTACTTGTTGGTGATGCCGCCACGAAAACTTTGTATATCTACATGTGAGTTATTGAGCATGTAGTTACTGTCGCTTACAGCCTTCTTATCATAGAAATCCGCACTGTCTATTTCGCCTGCAAGTTGCTCGTAAGAATGGTTATAAGAGAAATAAGCCGATACCGTTTGCTTACTGCTTACGTGCCATGTCGAGGCAAAGCTTGCGAAATCTTTCCGAGAAGCATCATTGGGCCGAAATCCATCATAGGTTTGATGGCCATAATTTACCCACAGGTCCATTTTACCATCAGAGGCCATGATACTCGTATTGGTACGGAATAAACCATAGCTGCCGCCGATCGCCGTTTCCTGTATCGATGTCTGGCCAGGTGCAACGGTTGGCGTATAAAGATTTACAGCTCCTGCGATATAACTGCCATATAGTGGCGATGGGCCTTTGAAAATTTCGACTTTGCCCAAGGTGGAATAATCAATATCATCCATGACCGTCATGCCTGTCGCATCGGTCACGGGTATGTTGTTAATGTAAAGCTGGTAACCTAAGCCACCAAAGTTCTCACCATTGCTGCGGCCGTTATCCATGCTCGGATAATAGCCACGAATGATAATATGCTGGCCTCCCCAAGGGGTCCTTGACTGCATGTTTACTCCGGGAACATTATTAATGGCATCCTGCAGGTTTAAACCTGATGCACGGTGAAGGTCCAGATCGTTTAACGTAGTTGACCGGGTTTCCTTCGCGCCTAATACCTGCACGGTATTGAGTGTTGTATCTTTTTGTGCAAAAGCGAGTAATGGAAATAAAAAGAATGGAAGTACAAAAAGTGTTTGTCTCATATTGTGTGTTTTTTTTTGAATAAATGCCATGAGCATGCAGCCGCACGCTTCATTAAAGCATTTAAAGGAAGTGAATTATAGGTTTGATATGGCCAGAGAATAAGCCATGGCCCGCGGAGGAGGGAGTGGGATCTCCAGTACACAGTTTGAGGAATGACTAAAGTAAGAGAACACAGAGACCAACATCTTCTCGTGGAAACTGTTTCTAATAACACTGACTTTGTCTACGGGAATAAAGACCTGGGAGAGCATGATCATCAAATGAAAGACGACATTGCCGGAAGGGTCTTTTTCATTGCCAAGCTGTGCATTTACAACAGCATCGATTTTTTGATAAATACAAGCCTCTGCAACATCATCATAACACAGGTAGATGCGCCTGCCGTTTTTAATTTCTTCCTTTGCAACATCATACATCTTGCCCCTGTAGGAAAACTCGTTCTCATCTTCCCACTTCACGCTATTATCTTTTTGAATATCCTCAAAAACGACAAATTTCTCTGACGCTTTGCGGATAGCTACTTCGGCATTATTCTTTGCACGCATCTGCACGATCTTATACACGGCAATTAATCCGAAGGTATTCAGACAGAGCAGCAGCAATAGCAGTAGTGTTATTCTTTTCTTCAATAGGTGTTTATATAAGTCGACAAAAAACAATTAAGCTTTTCTTCGGTAATACTAATATACTACTTAGTTACAATTATTTTCCCTACCCCTATCTCGCCATTTATATCACTGATCTGATACAGGTATATCCCCGACGAATAATTGGCGGAGTTCCACGTAAGCGTACCTTGTTTGGCCGTTAAATATTCTTCGCCCACCTTTTCTCCCGTTACATTCGTTACGATCAAATGAATATTACCGTTTGCATCCGGTACATCGTAGATGAAGTTTACCATGCCACTTGTGGGGTTAGGATATACAGCTAAACTGCTATTAGGCCGTAATGTATTCACCGGCTGAATGACAGCTGTGTCACCATTCCCGTCTGGATCAGATTGCCGGTTAGGGAAATGCGGGTAAGCTGTTAAACATGGCATCCTCATCGGCCCCGGAGCTGGCCCCATTGTGGTAGTAGTAACATGAATTACTGCACGCATCAGCTGCTGACCGGTATTGTAGATAAAACTGTCGGTGTAATAATTATTCAATGAGCTTATCTCACCACCATTTAACTGAAGTACATTTCTGCCACCCGCGTATGCGCCTCGTAAAAGGTTATGCAGAAACAGGTAATAGTTATAAGCTATAGTATCCTCTGATGTCCGCGCCATAAGGCTTACCGTATGCAGCGTATTTTTTACAGAGGTAGTATCACCCCTGGAAAAATACAGGCCGCAACGTGCGTAGTACGTCCACAGGTTGCCATTATTCTGTAGCCATTTATCTACACTGTCATAAGAGGCGCCCACATAGTAATAACAACTATTGCTGTCTGTACGGAAGTAAATGCTATTTGAATCAAGGCAAATGCCTGCCCCCGTAGTATCAGAAACAGACCTGCCGCTATCTGCTGCTGTTTTCATGGCCATGTTAATGATATTGGACTCATTATCCATGTTCCACTTGGCATCATTTACAGCGCCTTCCAATGCCGACCTTGACGTGGATGAATGTGAGGCCGCTTTAAGTGTTGGCAGATCCTGTACCGTTATTTTCCGGTCATAGAAGTCGATGGAATCCAGCAGGACATAATCACGCAATGCTTCCGGATTTGCCGTTAATATGGTCATGAACTTATTATGCGGTAAAGCGCTGTCTATAGCAATACACTCTAAAATACGTTCAGATAAATAAGGCAACCCATGATTTAGTATCGAGAATAGCGCATTGGTGTCGGTAGTTATCTTTATGATATGGGCAAGCGAATCTGAATTGCCAAAATCCAGTTTATGGTTCAGTACCGCAAGTGAATCCTGCCACACCAGTTTATCATGATTGAACGCGGTCTTATGGGATGTGATACCCGCACCGCTAAGGCCCGTAGCGGATGTGGAAGTACTGATAAACAGGCTATAGCTCGATGGGCAGCTGTCAACACCTGAAATAGCAGTAACATTCACAATTGATGATACATGCGTAGGATTTTCGGAGGAACTGCCTGAATGATAATAATATTTTAAGGGACTGACCGCGTTATCGTTTATATTATTTGTGGAACCGGAAAATGTATTGCCTGAAGGTACAGTTGGCGAGCCTTGCAACTGTGCTATCCCTTGAGAGCCGGCCCCACCGTCTATCGGGGTAACCGCTATGTCATTTACATTATTGGTAAAGGTATTGCACCGTATTTGCAGTCCATCGTTACTGGTCGCAAGCATGGTAAACGATAACAAGCCACGGTTACAGCCGAGCGCGTACACCCCTTCCGTAAGGTTATTGAATGTATTGCGGTATACAGTAACGTTGGACCCACCTGTGTTCACTGCAGCCACACCTATATTCTGCCAATCTGAATAACTATACAGGTTCGTTTTGCCCTCGAAGTCATTCCCTTCGTTGCGGAATTGTGCAGTGTTCTGGATAAACACACCCATATTCTGGTGGCACGTGGTAAACGTGCCGGTATTAAGATCATAAACGGGAAGGCCATGCCCGATATTGAAATTATTGCGTGTGAACGATACGTTGTTTACAGCCGAGATGTATACGCCAATGGACACGGTATCAAAATCGGCCTCGTCTATACCTTTTGTAAGTTCCAGGTCAGGATCTCCCTCTACGAAGATGCCATTGAGCAGGCCGCAGAAGCGCGAACGCTGCGGCGAAGGGCAACCCGTATAAGCCAACACGCCGCAATATGGCATTACGTTAAATCCACCATTAAAAGAATAGATGCCTATACCCATACCCTTGCTCACTGTGGAAAGGTCCCTGTTGAGGAACTGGCAATCTGTGAACTTTACACCCTCCACCCCATTAAGGTAGGCGTGGTAGAGGAAGGGGAAACTAATATTATCGCCTTTGTAATTACCATCGATGCTGAAGACATCCTGATAAAAATAATCGATATTGACCATGGGCACGCCGGCGGCGGTATGGTTGTGATAAGGCAGCAGTGCCACGCCAACCTGGTTATTTATCAAAGTACTGTTGGAGATCTGTATAATACCGCCGGTAGTAGCGTAACCGTAAGTGGCGCTATCCGTCTTATCCCAGTTGGTAACGGCAACTTTCGCATGTTGTATGGTGCTACCATTATCTATAATTACCCATGCCTGGTTAGCAGGTATCTGTGTGCTTGTAGATTGCCCATGTGCTTCTATACCTTTCCAGAAGCATTGATCGCAATCATTGGTTATCATAGATTGATGAACCGCTAATTTACCGCCTTTTTCTACACTTATCACTCCGTTCTTCGGCATGTGTAAGGTATCATTTGTGTTAAGGGTAAGCGTGGCCCCAGCTTTAATGTATATACCACCGGAAATATATTGGTTACTATTGGTCCAGGTCACGCTACCGGAAATTGTATCAGTTTGTATAGGTTGTACAACATCAGTAAGATCTGATGACCATACTGCTCTGCCATAAGTAGAAGCATAAAGTTTCCCTTCACAATGGTTTATCTGAAGCTCAGTCACAAAAGCATTTGGAAAGTGTGTACCTGATACCAAACCCTGGTTGAAACACGTCCATACGACAGAAGTGTTTATATTAAGCCCCCCCGAAACAATCGTTGCTGAAGGATTGAAAGTATTAAAATCGCAACGAAAGATACCCACATCCGTGGAACAGAATAAAACATTTTCAGCCTCGTCAAAAGTTATATGACTAACGGGCACATGTTGTGGCAGCCCATTGCTTATATCGATCCATGTAGTGCCTCCATCAGGTGAATATTGAGCCCTGAGCTGTGTAGGACTACCATTTGAAAAATTAACAGCCCCCTGTCCTACCCACAACTTACCCGGGTGTTGTGCATCTATCGTTACACAGCTGACAGGAAAGTAGCTTGGCGCACCGGGAGTAGTAGTATGAGTTGCAAAAAATCCTATCGCACCTCTATAAAATAGCTTTTGGTCATTATAAAGCACACATCCTACCGGTGTATTATAATTTGGGCTTAGGGCAAGGTCAATAATGTAATCGCCATCTGGTACAGATGAGGGCAATCCCAAGGCTACTTGTGAATAACTGGTAGTGGTGGGAGTCTTTAACCATAAATGCTGATTACCACTGTATATATCTCCAAAATTATCCGTTGCCATTAATGGTGAGGGAACTTTCTCTCCATCAGGTTCTACTGGCACGCTTACAGTACCTTCCAGCCTTCCTCCGGCGGGAGATGTAACATACATGGACCCGGGTGCAGGATACCCTCCCCACCCGTATGCAGTCAATGCATTGGTTCTTACAAATACCGAGCTATATGCATCTTCAAAATCAACATCTAACCATTGTGGTGTTTGATCTGTTTCATAGGTAAAAACACCATCGTGCTGCATGCCCCCTACAGCAAGATCTTTGCCAGGTGATGTAGCAATCCCGTGAAATTCGCCGCAGCTAAGTCCAACACCGGTTATATCAATAGAAGATTGGGTAGTATGTACGGTAACATCAACCCCTGCCGGCTTTTCACTAACGCCACCGTCTGTAGCCATATACAATCGGTCATTGATACCATGAGTGGACGTTGTGGCTTGCTGAAGATAAAGGAAACGGACATCACCATGGCTATTGCCTATACCATCAGTTGGATCATATGCAGCTATCTGTGTGAAAGTTATTCCTCCATCACAAGATTGATAGGGAACATCACTTCCAAAATAAATATTGTTCGTATTGGATGGAGAAACTATTAACTCAAGCTTAGTACCAGTTGGATTGATATCATGTGGTAATGAGCTATTAATGGTTGTTATTGTAGGAGTAGGAGCTGTAAAATTATAAGAGAATAGACCTGCAACACCAGTTCTACCACTTGTAGCTAAATTTGGCCCCAAAGCGACAAAATAAAGGGTACTACTGGTAGGAATAGAAATATCCATTATTAACCAATTGTAGGATGGAACAAAACTGCCTTCAAACGTACCTGAAAGCCCGGATGTAATATGGTTCCAGGCTGTTGATGAAGGAACGCTCACCGTAGACTCCCAAACTCCTGCAGTTGGTGCTTCATCTACGGCATAACTTGATACAAAAAAGTGCGATTTATTACCCGGTACAAATTGAAGATTATTCCATGTAGTATGGCTTGATATGCCAGCTGGAGTAATTTCTGTCCAAAGGTTCCCGGTACCGATGTTGTACCTGGTAAATATCCTGTTGCCCATAAATGCATATAAACGTGAGCTATCGGGTGTAAAAAATACTTTCTGTACACCGGCAATACTATCAACTAAAGTGGGAGTTCCTGCGGTTACAAATTCCTGTTGCCAGTGCGCACCACCATCAAACGACTTTAGTATTGCGGCACCGCCAGGCCCCCACCCAGCAGGATCAAAAGCGTTAGGTGTAGATGTACCTAAATATATGGTTTGTTTGTTAAGGGGATTTACCGCTATACCTGTTATACCGGTAACACCACCAGCTATTGGCGCGTCGTCTGTAATACATTTCCAGTTTGCGCCCGCATTCGTTGATTGAAATAGCCCTCCCATAGTAGCCGCTAATAATTTAGTACTATCTGTGGGATCCACCCATATAACATCTACCTTACCAACCGCTTGTATTCCAAGCGAATTAGGCCCCAACACAGTCCAATCGCCCTGAAAAGTACCACTCCCTGCACATGGGTTCATTTCGCCGGCAGCAAGATCTGTTTTTAATGCTCTGAAATATTGAAAAAACATATTATGGCCCGAAGAATCATTTACAGATACACGCGACTGCCAAAATTGTTTCAGTTCTTCAAACCTGTCCATGCCCCCACCTTCACCCGTGTCCGCCGGGTTTAGCCGGGACTGTAAGGTATCCAATAATTGGGCTAACGTAGTGCCAGGCATGTTGTATAACGAATCAAATGGCGCCGGTGGTAATACTATTCCCTGGGCAAACGATCCATAGTTATAACACACAAGACAAAGCAATGTGATGGTTAAGATCTTTTTCATGACAAAGGTTTAAGTGTTAAGACAAATACAAGTTGAGTTATTGCTTTAAAAACTTTCTTACTGATGTAAAGCCATCCTCCCCTATCCATTTTATGATATACATACCAGGTATCCAATTAGCTATCGTTAAATCTATATACTTTACGTTGCCCGTTATCGTTTTTGTGTATAGTGTGGCGCCTTCTACATTATTGATCATAACACGCCCGCTATTAGAAGGGAATATCACTCTTATTTCGTCCGTTGCAGGATTAGGAAATAATGATAGCTCTTGTATATTGTTGCTTACTTCAGGAATTGCTAATGGCCAGTAATCTATATAACTTATGTATCCCGATTCTGAAGACCAATCTCCATAAATATTCAAACCTTCAGTAAAAGATGAAGATCCTGTGAATCCTCCTATTGCATATCCATTTTTATATGGGATGACTGCGTTACTTTCTTCATCCCGTACTCCTCCAAATAATTTGGAGCTTAATTCATTACCTAAGCTATCAATAAGAAAAAGCCACGCGTCTTGTTGTCCGACACCAATGGTAATGGGCATAGGAAAAGGATTCATGCTGCCATAAACAACATAATCATGGTCTTTCGTTTTTACAATTCCACTACCCTTATCATCATCAATATCTCCTAATGTCTTTTGCCAACGTAATGCTCCGCTTTCACTTAATTTTAATACCCAAATATCATAATTACCATGTAGATCTGTTACAAAATAATCATTAGAATTAGTATAACCAATGACCATGATACTACTATCTTCTGAATCCCAAAAAGCGTCAGTTGCTTCATCATTTCCTGTACCTCCAAAACTGCTGTCCCATAATTCAGTTCCAACCGAATCTAATCTTATTATATATACATCGTCATCTGTATACACTCCTTTATGCCAATTTGTATCGTTACAATTAGCACTTAACCCATTTGTACTACTGATAAGATAATAACCATTATTAACTGATAATATAGAACCTCCTTCAAATTCATCAGATGAAGTACCTATATCCTTTGACCATTGCTTTATCCCAAGGCTATCCGTTTTTATAACAAACCAGTCAAATGAAAACTCATCTCCATAATGAACTGGTATATCATCACCAGAGCCATTACTGGCACCTAACAATATGTATCCGTTATCGGAAGTTGACTTTATAGATAAGGGCTCGTCGCTATATGGACTTCCAAAATGCTTCGCCCAATCTTTATTTCCTAAGCTATCCAGTTTTAATATCCAAATATCCGAACTTGGTGATATTCCATAATTTTCCGCAAAATCACCATTACTGGCCTCACTATACACTAATACTCCATAACTCCCGTCTTGATTTTGACAAGCATCTTTACCATAATTAAAATTAGAACCTACAAAGAGTTTTATCCATGCTAAGCTACCATTACTGTCTAACTTACCGACTAATACATTACTCCCGCCTAAAGTATCTGCAGCATTAATCGAAATATCTCCATCTCCGTTACAATATGTAACACCAACAAATAACAAACCTTTATCGCGAGTAGGTATAGTGTTGTAAATTTCGGTTTGTGAACTATCGCACCCAAGAAATAAATTCCAATCGATTACTAATTCCTGTGCAGAGAGTGTGAACGAGAATAAACAGAGAAATATAGGTAGTAGAATTTTCATAGACGTAATAAAGCTACAACAATAAACTATGATTTAATTATGATTTCATTAACTTTTTCTATAAAAGCCTAATGTGTAATAGAGTAGGTGGCAAAAGATAACAAGTTCTCAAAATCGTTATCGCCAACGGTCATTGAATACTTAGTTGATGAGCTTGTCAGTAGACTCATCATCTGGCGAGTTCTGGAGCTTGTTTATCAAGTCCAAACTCTTTTCGAGTATAAACGCCTTACTACAAGCCCGCATGCCTCCACATGAGCCCTAATCCAAAAGAGCTTTAAAATGCTCAGGGTCAATATTGACATCCACATATTATTCATGCGTCAATGTCAATATTGATATTTCTGGAGCAAAAGAATTATTGCTACATTCCTTCACAGTACCATTGACCTCTGCTAATATCGCTCTGTACTTCATAATTATCCATAAGGAAGCTATTTAAAAGTATGTTGACCGATCATTCAGGGAAGATGGGAGGTTATCAAAAGACATTGGTTTCATGACCGACGCCGGACTTGTTTCTTCCCTGAACTCGTCCGGCATTTTTATTTAAACAATGCCAAGAAAGAAAAAGAACACTATTACAGTAAAATACTTTCTGCCCACCGGGTCAAAAGAGATTATCGATGCGATCGTAGACAATTCACCCTTCTATAAAAACAAACCGATCTGGAAACAGAAATTCTATCACCTCTGTGATCACATTGCAAATCAGAATTTCAATAGGGAACTTGACGTGAATGATGAGTACGTGAATATCCATCAGGAAATAACAGCTAAAATACTTGGTATAAACAACCAGGAAATTGCAACCATGTTAAAAGACGTAGTTGCATGCCAACTTCTTATTAAAGACCACATCATGAAAGTTTCGGTTAAAAGGAGACAAGGAAGGCAAACAATATACATCGAGGAAGGCAAATCCTTTGGCTATCAATTTAATAACTGGGGAGTACTCGAAGAGGTCAGGATATTAGATCGCCGGCAAGCCGACATGAAGTTTCGTGAAAAGAACTGGGAGCTGTCAGGCAAATTCTTAACAGGTTTAAAAGAATACCGTGAAGTGTTATCATTTGTCAGGATCGACACATCAATCTTAGAAGAAAAAGTTTCTGAGGTTTTAAATAATAAAATGAAAAAAAAGAACCAAAAAGAAGATTATAAGAAGTTTATGAACGAAACTGAAACAAAGTTCCACACTAACAATAATAAAAAGTGTACTAATATACCATTTAACGGTGCTTTCGTACCTGTAAGTTTAAAGGACAAATTCAAGGCGGTGCTTTCGTACCAAGGATGCCTGCTGGACGGTGCTTCCGTACCTCCAGAAACATCAAGGCGGTGCTTTCGTACCTGTCAGCCTTCCGTTTTCAATATTACGACGCACTCAAGAAAAAGAAAATCAAAACTGAATGCCGACGAACCTGAACAAACTACCATAGCACGATGTAAAAGAGCGCTCTATCATATCAACAATGGTCTTATGGTACCGTCACGGAAAGATCCGGATTCCCGTGTATATACGACCATTACAAATTTGAACAGGGAATTGAGGAAGGCAATTCTGTTGGATGGAGAAAAAATCATTGGTATAGACATCGCAAATTCACAGCCTTTGATCGCATCCATCCTAATTAAGTGTTACTGGTCGAATATCAATGATGAACTGCCAGCTGATGTGATTCAATACCAACGCGATTGCGAACACGGAATATTCTATGAGAATTTCATGCGGGAATTAAATGTGCCACAGGATTTAAGATCGCAATTCAAGGAGGATTTCTTTAGCAAGGTATTCTTCTCAAAGGTGATCGAGCGGACGAATATCCTTAAGTACTTGTTTATCAAAAGGTATCCTTCATGCTGGAAAGCGATCTGTGAGATAAAGGGTGGCATGTACAACACCGAGTACAATGAATTCGCTATACTACTTCAGAAGATCGAGGCGAATATAATTTTCGATACGGTAAATATGGGATTGATAAAGATGGGCATCAAATCGTTCAACATCTTTGACTCGATCTATGTTAATGACCTGCAGGCTTTTGAAGTCGCAAAAGAATTAACCCTAAACGCATTTGCTGAGTTCGGGTTGACACCCACAATAAGATTAGAGTACCGAGAACATTTAAATAAAGATGCCGCCAAGTTGCAGATACGTGAAAATCACACAAACGAAAACCAACAGCAAGAAATGAAGAAGTATACTGTCGATGAATTATTGCAATCATCAACATCGAAAGAAAATATTAAACCTGAAGCTATACAAGCACCAACAAAGCTTCAGCATTTAAAACTCCAGACCAAAGAGGATATGAAGACGGAGCAGATAAATAAATTGACGGGAAAAGAGATCTACGATTTTGTTGTTGCTGAATTGAGGGCGAATGGTCATGCCGTCAATAAAGGGAACGTAGATTATCTTACAAAGATCGCCAGGGAGGAGTTAGGAATCGCCAACACTTAGATTCTCACCAAACTTTAATACGAAGACTCTTTTCAACATCGTTAAACATTAGTAATATTTCACAATATATGACGTAGCTTTATGTGACTTCAAACTACGACCTTATTAATCAAGCAATAAATATTCCGTCTATGAAAAAACTATTACTCGCAATTGCCTGCTTCACAATGATCATTTCTGTTCCTGCCACGGCGCAGGTAGTTGATGGATTTTACGTTGATCATATTATACCGATAAATTTTAGCAACGATTCAACTTCAGGGTTCACTCCCGATACTTCCGCTACACCGCTGTGGCAGTTCGGAAATACTTATAAACCTTTTTTCGCGACGGACTCTGTTCCTGTAAAAGGAATGATGACGGACACTGTAAATCCATACCCTGTAAATGCCAATAATTATTTCATATTGAATGTCAATAATGGTGAGTTTAATCCGATCGTAAATTTCTGGCACCGGTTTCAGACAACAAGTCAGCATGACGGCGGGGCTGTAGAATTCTCTATTGATGGTGGCCTGACGTGGCAAAATGTGAAAGGAGCCTGTAATACGGATGGCACCGGTAGTTTCGGCGTTTTAACAACAAATTTTTATTCGGCAAATGATACGTTAATTACAGGAGAACCTTCATTTAATGGTATAGGTGATACTACTGTATATTCAAGGTTTCAATTCTTATGGGGGTATCCAATAAGAGCCACAGATGGCAGCGGGTGCAGCTTTGATGCAGTAGATAACATTTATGTACGCTTTAGGTTTATAAGTGATTCTGTTGCCGATTCTTTAGCAGGATGGGTAATAGATTCCGTCCAGATAGAGTATGATTACTACGGCAGCAGCGTGGCAAAAGTAAAAAAACAGCAAACTCTAAATGTCTGCCCAAATCCTTCCCATGAAGGTATTTACACATTTCCCGCTTTAGATAACGAGCAACTATACAATGTAGAGATATATGATGCTATGGGAAGTAAACTGCTTACGCAACCATATACGCACCTGCTAAACCTGAACCAGTATGCGAGAGGCATGTACTTCTACAGAGTAACAGATGGTACAGAGTATTATAGTGGACGACTACTGTTTGATTAGGATAAACAAGGCCTCTACAAGGCTAAAATGTCTATTTGGGAAATATTTCCCAGATAAAATATGCAGATAACGCGATATGAATTATCGTCCATTAAAAGATAGATTTATCATATAGCCTGATAATAGGAGAGCTAATAGTGGCGATGTTATCAAGAGACCTGTTATAAAAGGTCTGCAGGTACTACATTTACTAATGTGTACCAGGTAAACAGCGGGGCATTGGTAGGCTCGGGTGCGAGCTATACAACCACGCTGAGCGGCCCAGCCACATACTACCTGCATGACTGGGTCACCTATGATCTGCCGGGCACCGGTGGTGGCGTGGGTACTTGTGAGGCAACGGACACATTGATATTACCATCGAAACCCATTGCCGCATTTACCTATAGCCATGATACAACCTGTATCATAGACACCGCTGTAGTTTTTAATAGCAGTGGAAGTGTGGGCAGTGGGCTTACCTATGCATGGAACTTTGGGGATTCAGCTTTCAACTCACAACCTAATCCTTACAGAGTGTATTCGGCACTGTTACCAAATCCCAAACCAGTTACTTTGACAATAACAGATGAATATGGTTGTAGTAATTCTGTAACGCACGGTGTAGCTGTTATTGCTGATAATATGTTCGGAGGTCTTAACTCAACTTCCCCCGGTTGTGCGGGTGGTTCTGTATCTGTATTTGATGTGCCCGCATTAGGCGATCCATTCGGTGAGAAATACAGATGGTATGATAACCTGACCCCGTTTGCGGTAACAAGTGCACATACCGAAACTGTGTTTAGTGCCGGTGGCTATTGGGCAATCGTTACCAATCATTATGGGTGTCGGCAAAACAGAAGTATGAGACCTGTCCTTTTTGCAGCACCACCTCCAAGCTATATCATTGGCGATACAAGTGCGTGCGATAATGCAAATTATAAACTATCTGCCTTTAGCAGTGGCGATACCGGCGCTATTTACACATGGATAAAGAACGGTGTAGTAGTATCGAGCGGCACCGATGATTTTATGATAAGTAATGACATTGCGGGCACCTACAACTATAAATTAGTAACGGCTGTGCTGAACGGGGCAGGCAGCTATTGTACGGATACAAGCGCGGTGTTCCGTGTTACGGTAATACCTTCCGCGCCACCGCCTGTGCTGGCCTACCATGTAACCAGCTGTAACCCATATACCATTAACCTCACTGCTACAGATACTTATGGTGGCAGTAATTACAGTTGGAACAACGGAAATCCCGGAGCCAGCATTAATACATCTTTTGGTGGCAAATACCTCTGCACGTATACATAACCACAGGGCTGTGTGAGCCAGGCAGAGATCAGTACGCCCATCAATCCGAAAGCCTACCTGTGGATGTTCCCGGTTGGGTGTGTAAGCATCTGCAGCTCTTCATTACCGCGCGATATTACAGGCCCTTTCGCTTCTGAAATAGACCGCTGGAGCTGGATAAAGAACGGTACGGCAGCGGCAAGTGGCACAGGGCCTATACCGCCTTACGCAGTCACCACAACAGGGCAATACAGGATGAGCATTGGTGACGACGACTGCAGGGATACAAGTGGCCTGCTGAATTTTACGGCAAAGACGCCATGCGTAAGCTGCGGCAATTCATTTTACCAAACGCTGGTGGTTATCACCCAGACCACAACGGGTGGCGGATGCAAGGATACGGTCAAGATAACGTTTAGCAATACTACGGGCGCACCGGCACTTTACGATATAAGCGCCAGCGATGGTATGTTCCTACCCGCATCCGGCACGGCAGTAACAGGTTCTTCCACTATAAAATTCAGATACATAGCAGATGTAGATTCAGACGTAACAGTAGATACCTCGGTGCTTGTTAGCGTTATAGTTCATAAGGCAGGTGGTGATTGTCTTGATACCTTCCGCATACATATTCATTCATGCGATAACAGTTATGCGCCGAGACTGGCGAATGGCGGCGACAATGGAACGCAGACGACTACCACAGAGGCACTGCTTGCATCTATGCAGATAGTTCCAAATCCTGCTGCGAATAGCACAAGTGTGTACTATGACTTTGCAACGGATGTGAATGTGCCCAACGCGACAAAATACATAGATGTCTACGATATGTCGGGGCGCATAGTAGCACGGCATGAGGTACAGGATGATAAAGGAAAATGGCAGGTGCCTTTGGACAACTACACATCAGGGCTGTATATTATCGTGATGCGCCAAGATGGCAAACCACTACTGCAAAGTAAATTGAGCGTAGCGAAATAGATAAACTCAGAAGCAGGGCAATCCAATCCGTTTGCCCTGCTTTTCATCAAAACAGTTGTAATTTTAGGGAAATAGGTCAGGTTATGAGAAAATTATTACGCACTGCATTGACACTGATGCTTCTTTTGGGATTTTGTACTTCGTCTTTTGCACAAAGCTGGCGATGGGGCGTACGTGGCGGAGCTGACGATGATAGCCATACGTATGGTTTTGTAGATAACGTGATTGATATGGCCACTGATCAAAATAATAATATCTATGTATTAAGCGGGGTAGGACAAGGTGGGATTGATATAGACGGACACTCTAAAAGCGGCATTGGCGCCAATGGGGTGGTCATTTCAAGTTTTAAGTGTGATGGGAGTTACAGGTGGTCAAAGGTCATTAATTGCACCCAAGCCACCGATGGCGCTGCCATCCGGATCGATACGTTTGGCGGTGTGTATGTCTGTGGTTATATAGCTTTGACGGATTTTGCGCCTGATGGACACATTGACGTTGATAGTGCGCTGCCAGTTCGCACCTGGAAGTCGATGTTTTTATTAAAATATGATACGGCTGGAACATATAAATGGTGGGTGATGCCGGAACCTGATACGACCAGTTTTTACTCCTTTCGTGAAGGAAGCGTTAGGGATATGACTGTTGATGCAAATGGCAATGTAGATATGCTTACTTACCTTAATCCTGGTGCATATATTCATGGCGCACTTATCATTGATACTGCAGGTGTTTATATTCTGAAATACAATGCATCAGGTAGCTATATAGGAGATCTGCCGTTAAATATCGGTGGCGACGAAGATGGTTTTACCAATCTTAGAATGTCAAAAGATAGTAGGCATGGAAGATATTACTTTGCAGGAAGTATGAATGGAGGCGGCTTATCCATTGGGGGTACGGTAATTACGCACAGCATGTTTGTTAGCACTTTTAAAACGGATGGAACATTTTTGTGGTTAAGGCAAAACACCTTCCTTGAAGGTGCAGGTGGGTTTGGGAGTAGGGCTGCAATAGATACCGAAGGCAGCATATATCTCGCAGGGGGATCTGGCACTGGCGATACTTTCAATACTTACCCGATTGTAACTTCGTTCTATGCCTCTCACTTTGCTGTAAAAATTGATAGCAATGGGACCAACGTGTGGGCACATAGTTCTATTAATTATGCTGCCGAACCACCAACCGCAGAAGGAATAGCAATAGGTAACGGAAAGGCTGCATTAATAGGGAGTTACGGCGGTCCTCTCAGTTGGCCTGGTTCAACCGATTCGTTGGGCACATCTACTGAATACGATGTTTTCATAACGACATTTGATGCATCTACAGGTGCAATAGTTGGCATAGCGCGAATAGGCAGTGATGCAGGCGAAGATGAGTACCCATCGACTATTGTGGCGGACACAAAAGGGAATTTTTATGCAGGCGGTCAATTCCAAAGTAAAATGTACGTAGGCTCCGATACCATTATGAGCGTAGGTGGTGATTATGATTTTTTTGTAGCAAAGTATGGTTATGATAATTGTACTTGTGTGACACCGGTAGCGTCGTTTAGTGCTACATACAGTGACCCCGTTAATTTCACCTATACAGGTAGTGCGGCCGATAGTGTAGTATGGAACTTTGGTGATGGTAGCAGGGATACGGGTACCAGTGTTAGCCATTTGTATGCAGTGGGAACTTACTATGCCTGCGTTACGGCATATACTTCCTGCGGTAGCAACACTTATTGCGATACTGTATTGGCGCCGGAAGGGGTATCGAATGTAGCTATGGCGTCTGGTGTTGCAGTATATCCAAATCCTGCGAATAGTGAGATTACTGTAGAGCATGCGCAAAATTGTGAAGCTATAATTTATAACATCGTAGGTGTAGAACAATACAGAACCCACATCAGCTCAAACAAAGAACAGCTGAACGTTGCACAATTGCAGGCAGGCACTTACATACTCCAAATATCAGCTGTCGATGGCAGCAAAGAAAGTGTGAGAATAGTGAAGGAGTAATGAGGTACAAATAAGCAGTACAAGGTTGAAAAGTCTGTTTGGGAAATATTTCCCAGATACCTTGAGAGTCTTAACTTTGCAATGTGATTAATGTGTTTGGCCATGCAGCCAAATTGGGAAATATTACATGCGATGATCCATTGCCGTTACAAGGCATGGCAGCTTACAAGGAGTGATTGACAAGCCGACCTTCATTTTATCGATCAGGACAAATCGATCAAGGTTCCTATTTCTACTCTCAATGCTAATGATAAACTTGTTCTAACTGCGCTATATCAAAATCAATGAAGTGATTGCTTTCCGGCCACTGCCTGCGTGTCCTAATTGTAAAGTACTTCATATAAATTTCAAAAAACACCGTTTTAAAACGGTATTTTTTGAAATAAACGCTTCTTACATTTACCATAAATTATATGTTCTATGAAAAGCAAATATCTTATGTTATTTTTCGCAGTGTGTATCGCATGTAACTCATCTGCACAACGCTACAGCAGCAGGCACCACACCAAGAGCCATGGAGGACATTATTCCGGGGGGCATGGTAGTAGTCATAAGGGAGGGCATTATCATCAACGAAATGGTAGTCACCACTATCGTCATCATAAATGATCACATAGTACATGAGAATGCATTAAAGACTGAAGACACCCTCTATTATTGAATGCCATATAGATTGAAGCTGTTGTTTTACGTCCTTGAGCTTTCAATTTACTTTTGATACAACATCATGCAGCCATAGCAAAGCATTCAAAATATACCGACTATGAAGTATGTGCCCTATATTATTCCTAAAGATCAAAAAGTACTACCAGATCATTTTAAGGAAAGTTCCTCTCTCCAATACGGCAAGAACATCGTCCCAACAATTTTGGGGTATATCGGAGCTGTATTTTTCTTTCTCTCTGCTCTTGCGTTTGTAGAACACATAGCCATTACGATCCTATTTGGCATAATAGGGTTTTTATTATTGCCGCCAGGACACAATCTTATAGAAAAGAAATTCCGTTTCAAACTTACATATGCCATTAAGACATCTGCATGTACAGGATTAATTATTACTGCTTTATTACTTCTTGGTCACTATTCTGCCAGCGATAAACTCATCGCAAAGGGAAAAATAATTCAGCAAAAAGAAGAGCAAAAAGAAAAGATGGTCTCAGACCAAAAAGATGAGGCCAATAAAGATAGCTTTGATAACCATGTAGCATTCATACAAGGCTTGGATACAGAAAACAAGATAGATAAGGCCTTAGATGAAATAGATACAAGTTCTAAATTTGCTACTACCCTTGAAGAAACGACAACGCTACAAGCTGAAAAAGATCATCTCCAACGAAAGAAAATAAATGATCTAATTAGAAACAGTAATTATAAACAAGCATCTTTCTTAATTTCCGGTCTACTTGCGAGAACAGAATATGCTAATGATACTCAATTAATTTACTGTAGTGGGCTGTGCAACTATAAAACAGGAAAAGTAAAAGAAGCGGTCGGCGATCTTAAGAGAGCCATTGAACTTGGAAGTAACGATGCGGCAAAGCTACATGACAAGATCAATCCAATCCGCAGGCATATAGTTGGGCATACTACCCTATGCTGCGATGGAAGTACTTCTGATGCTACCGGAAGGGGCGCTTGTTCATGGCATGGTGGAGTTTGCGACTGGAACCATCCTATTTATGAAGAATATCGAAAATACGAATAGCATATGGACACAGTATTATTTCATACACTCCCGCTAAAAAAGAAAAGTTTATTGCAAAAGATCTTCAATCAGCAACCTGATGAAAATGCAATAATCGATCTAAATAACTTATTTGCTTCAAAACAAATCATCAATGTAACACTAACAGACATTCATGAAATAGAAATGAGGTACAGGCTCAAACTAAATGAACAATTCTATTTGAATTTGGAAGAGTTCTACGCGGTTGTATTTAATGAATATTTGAAAGCTGATATTATCACTGATGATCAATTTACTGACCTAAAACATCTAAAGAGTATTTTAAAACTTGCGGAAAAAACAATTTCATTTTTACATCTGCAATTGGGTAAGCTTGCTTTCAAGGAACGTTTCGAAAAGACAATAGCTGACGGTATATTTAATGATAAAAAGGAGAAAATACTAACAAAATTTGCTGAGCAGATCGATCTGCCAAAGGATATCGCAGATACTATTTCTGCTAATGTGCGAACGGAGTTCGTAAAAAGTTATGTCCGTCAAATCATTGATGAGCAGAGATTTTCCCCAGAAGAAGAGGAAAGGCTTGAAAGATTCAAAAAAGATTTAGAAGTAGATTTTAAATTTGACAAAGAGCTGCATTTGAGATTACAAAAACTTAAGCAATACTGGGCGCTTGAACATTTACCATTACCAATATTGGCCACTGATATTATTTTGCAGAAAAATGAACAGTGTCACCTTAAAATCCTTACGGCTAATTGGTATGAATTAAGAGTCGTACGACAAAACCTTGGATATTCAAGTCACTCAGCCAGTATTAAAATAGCCAAGGGTTTTTATTTGCGGACAAGTTCCCATAAGCCCCGTAGCTATACATCAGAGCAAATGAAATTGATCGACTCTGGCTCAATGTATCTCACCAACAAGAGAATAATTTTCATGGGGAAATCAAAGAATTCGAATATTCGATTAGAGAAAGTGATTTCCTTTACGCCATATAACGATGGGGTAGAAATCTACAAAGATGCTGGCAAAAGTCCATTATTGAAATTTTCTGCCAATGCTGATCTATTTTGTATAATCTTGGGACGTTTACTAAATGATAATCACACACTTTGAGGGGGTTGTATAACATTATCGCTATTAACTTCCCCAAACTGATTGCTTTTATCCCAGATACAATATCGCCCGGAAATTAAACCTTCCGATGCTGTAAATACCACTACTATAGCTTTATGATTCGCATATCTTTTCGAATTTAAGTTGTTTATATCCGGTGGACACAATTTGATATTCCAATTTTGTCGTCGTGGTATCCATTTCAGACCAGATTTCAGCTTCATGTTTATTGGGTGTCACCTGTATCTGTAAATCCTTGAGAGGGGCGATGAAGATAGGGTCACCGAATTCATACGTCAACATGACATACTTATCGGAATGTAGTTTCAAGTATTCTTGAGCCGTCAGTTTCTTAGTTTCCATTTTTGGATAATTTACCTGTTCCAAGATTCAACATAACTCGTCAGGTCTTCCGCGACAACTGTAAGTTCAGACTTAGTGACAATCAGGACTGGTGCCGCCATAGGGTCAGATGCATTTCTCTGAAGGTATGTGATACTCACCACATGAATTGTTTCATCGTCCGCATATGACGAGACGTCTTCAATGACGAGATACGTTTCTTCTGGGTTCTCGTCTGGTAATGGGTTTATTAATCTGACCACTTGCCCCTGCTTGTTTGGTATCGTCTGGTTGTTCATCTTGCTTTGATTTTGCACGTAAAAATAGCAGATGCTAATGCAAAAGGAAAGCTGTAAAGGCCATTTAAAAGTAGAAATACCGTTTTTTAACGGTATTGAATGTAAATAAAGTACTCTACATTTAACCCATCATGAAAATAATTGATAATCCATAAAATAGTAGAATGTCCAAATCTGCCAACAGAATAACGCTCATCGTTTTATCCTTATCCTTATCCTTATACATTGCTTTAGCGAGTTGTGTAGCAATATCTCATTACGACCAATATGCTTATACCCAAACCACATCCCTAAAAGTGGATGCCCTGAATGTCATGGATCTGGCCACCGAAGATTATAGCGCTCATCAACAAGAGGTCAAACAGGCAACAACTAATCTGGACAAAATATACGAGTACGAACGTAACAGAAAGAATAATGACATTACAATTCAACTCTGGAATAATTTAAAAGATACGAGCGGTCATTTATTTATAGGGTTCATTAGGCGATGGAAAGGTGAAGGCAAATTACGACCGGCATTTATTCAAGAATCCAAAAAACAAGTAGGCGAAGCATTTGATATAATTGCACAATTGGAGAGTAAAAAAATCACATCTAAACAAGCTCAATAATTTTATGGCAACAGTAAACTTTCAGGATCTATTTGACACACTTAAAACTGGTGTTGTTGATTTGGCAAAAGGTACAGTAAGTGATTGTGTAAGCGAAGCGACTACAGCAGGTCAAAATGCGTTGGTCGAAATGAAAGCTGATATTGAGGACTGGTCAATGTCAATTGCAACAGGTGAAATGGATATTAAGGATGTTGAGTTTTTGATTGCAGGTAGAAAGGAACTCACAGAGATGCATGGGTTGGAACAATTAGGCATTGCACAAATCGAACTTGACAAATTTAAAAACGGTATGATAGATTTAATTGTAGGAACTATTTCAAAAGTTATATGAAACATACGGAAGGACTTCCCTTTATAAAATTTATGATGCTCATTTCCAGCCTATGTCCACTTTTTATATTAGTGGGCATAAGGGGAATTGACGAAAAAATTATTGCAGAAAAATATGTTTGGTATATTATAGTAACATTGATTGTCATTCCTTTTGTATCAATCTTGATTAGGATAAAAGTTGCTAAAAGAAATAGAGACCTTTTCACTTTAAATACATCAGAAACCTCACTCAATAAAGAGTATCTTTTTGCTTACTTATTAACCGTACTCCTACCACTGTATAGTGTCGCCGTAAGCGGGAAAAGAGATTTATATGGAATATTAGGTGCTATATTTTTTGTAATTTTTATTTTATGGAATTTGAATATGCACTTTATAAATGTACTATTCGCATTTAGTGGCTATAAGGTATATACATTGACAAGTAATAATGCTGTGATATTGCTGTCTACAAGACAACACATTAATGCAGACACAAAAAATATAATTGCACATAGACTAAGTAATTCTGTTTACATAGAAATTAAAAACTATCAGTATGACAATAAATGATTTTAGAAATGTAGAATTTGGCGTTTGTTTTAGAGTTGATGATGAGGTATGCCATTATAAAATACCAGTAGACAGTTCAGTAAAGGAGGCATTAGTGGAAATGCGAAATACATTCACCGATTTATACGATGCTATCGATGGAGATGTGTGTGAATTCGAAGTATCTGAAAAGTATTCTTCATCTGAAAAGCTGCGCATTAATCTTAATCAAGATTATCTTGCATCTATAAATAATTTATATCATCACCAGAATATACCAGTTAACAATATAGATTTACCCAATAACCTCAAACATACGGAGTATTATTTCGCAGAGTTTTTGCATAATAATGGAAGTAAAACCATAGGTGTAAAACGCCCAAATCAGTTTAAAGCGTTATTAGAAAAAAGATTGTGAGGTTTTTTGATAATACGCTTAGAGCGGTCGATGATGATGTATTTAAGTTGGACAATGATTTTGATTTTTTAATTCATGACACCTTTGTTGAAATATTGCATCCGGCGGGCTTTGTATATATAACTGATTTGGAAGAACAAGTATTTCGCAGCATTGTAGAAACAACAAGACAAATTGGTATTGCATTACCGTTCGTGGACTTAGTGACCATTAATGATTATGTGGTGACTAAAAAATCTAAGAGAGCCGCGAAGCTGTTAGTATCCATAAATTCACGTGATGATCTGTCTGCAACAAATCGAGATAAACTATTTAATAAATGCCAATCTTTAGGTCTTGTGGTAGTAACGGATGGTAACAATAAGTTAGCTGCAGATGAGCGGCATATCATTGATTTTTTAGAAGTTCTTGATCGCAGATACTATGATTATGATTTGACGGACACTAATCCAGAAATATACATCGCATCAAGCAGGAAAATTAAAACAAGATAGCCATAACATCTATAGTCTTAATGCGGTCCTTTAGCTTAGTTGGGTTGAGTACCATGTCAGTCCTGCCATCAAACCATCGTGGGAAAGGTATCAGGGGTCGATATTGACCTCTACTCTAATGATTTCAGCAACTGTTCTAACTCAAACTCAGACTTAAAATACACTTCTCGTGCTTTACTACCGTTCGCTATGCTAACTATACCTGCCGCTTCAAGTTGATCCATAATACGTCCAGCCCTGTTATAACCCAGATTCAGGCGGCGTTGAATATTAGATGTGGAGCCTGATTGCATCTGAACAACAATCCGAGCACACTCATTGAATAATTTGTCTCTATGCCGCAAATCAATTGATGCAGGATCCCAATTGTCTGTCTCATGTTCTGGCAGCAACAATGCCGTAGGATAACCCGGCTGGTTACTTATAAACTCTACGACCTTCTCTACTTCCACACTACTTACAAAGGCACATTGGACACGCTCAAGTTCGTTATTGATTGAAATAAGCATGTCGCCATTCCCTAAGAGCATCTCTGCGCCGCTTACATCAAGTATGGTTCGTGAGTTAATCTTGGAGGTTACTTTGAAAGCTATACGACCAAGAAAGTTTGCCTTAATGTTACTTGTGATAACCTCTGAGGAAGGGTGTTGTGTTGAAGCAATCATGTGAATTCCTACCGCACGCCCAATCTGCGCTAATCGCGTTAACGGAGTTTCAACTTTACCGCCTGACCTCGTTACTAAATCTGCAAATTCGTCAATGACCAGAACGATATAAGGCAAGTAGTTATATCCCCGTTCCGTGTCAAGCTGACCAGCTCCGAACTTACTCTGATAGTCTTTGATGTTGCGCACTCCTGCATCCCTAAGTAGCTCATATCGATTATCCATTTCGATACAGAGTGCATTGAGCGTACTAATTGCCCTTGTTTCATCGGTTACGATCGCCTCATTACCAAACGGCAACTTAGCCAAGAAGTGTTTTTCAATAGCCTCGTAAACGATGAGTTCCACCTGTTTGGTATCTATCATTACAAACTTCAGTTCCGACGGGTGTTTCTTATACAACAGTGACACTATAATTGCGTTGATACCTATTGACTTTCCTTGCCCAGTGGCGCCTGCAACTAAGAGATGTGGTAAAGTAGCAAGATCAACTATATAGTCCGTATTGTCCGACCTCTTACCCAACGCGATCGGGAGGCTCATTCTATTTGTGATGAACAAGTCAGAATCAATCAATGAGCGCATGCAAACTGTCTGTCTTACTCTATTTGGAACACTGATTCCAACGGTCCCTTTCCCAGGAATCGGAGCAATGATGTTAACTGTTGATACATTAAACGCCAGAGCTATATCTTCTTTTAGTTTTACAATTTTCGCAATTCTTACCCCAACAGCTGGCACAACTTCATACAGAGTATCCGTCGGACCAACTGTTGCAGTGATAGTTTGAATGCTCACCCCAAAAGCATTCAGGGCCTTAACCAACATGCTCTTATTTTCTTCAGTCTCAGTTGAATCGAAGCTTATCTTATTTTCAGGCTCCTTAAGAAGAGTTATATCCGGGTAAACGTAGTCGTCCAAGGTGATAATAGACGCGAGGGGCTTGGCAAGAGTTGAAGTTTCGTTTTCTATTTTAGTTGTAGCGTTGTGAGCTTGACTTAAAACATTTATGGGTTTGGAAGTAGGAATAAGCAACTCAGCCTGCAGATGTGTTCCTTCTACGCGAACTTCGTTATTCTGTTCATCTAATATCTGTTCATTCTCAACAGCCAAGCCATCAGCAAGCACTCGTTCAACTGGTACTGACGTCCTCACCATCTGCAGTTTTTTTCTGAACCAATCTAACATAAAAATGAATTTGGCTTATCGGCCAGTTATTTACTGTTCATATAATAAAATCAGCCCGTAAACATTCTCACTATGGAAACGGTATGAATATCTTTCCCTTTCCGTCTTGTGATAAAAATAAAGCAGCTACACCGTAATGTAACTGCATGTGAAAAATAATTAAGATTCTCATCGACTAAGACTTCTTCGGCTTAGGCGGTATGTGAGGTTTTAAATCAGGATGCTTAGGCTTATTTGGCGGGTCAACTCGCTGTCTTCTGTCATCTGATCCATCTTCTTTCTTTGGCTTAGGGCCTGGTTTAATTGCTTGAAGTTTTTCCATGATAATGGTTTATGGTTTAAACAATAATTTTTGTCAATACGAATTTACTTAAATGGCCTGAGAAAATATCACAGTTATTATAAAAAATTTTAGTCGGTCCATATGCTCAGTTGGTTCGAGCACCATGTCAGTCCTATCATCAAACCATCGAGGGACAAGTCCATCTGAGGTCAATATTGACCCGACAAAATACATACACATCTGCTGGCAGAACTGGTTGACGCGCATGTCAAATAATTCACGCTCGTCCAAACGATAAATCGTTGTCATCCGTTAGTTCAATTAGAGTAGCTTAATTGTTCCTTTCATGATTTCCAAAGTAGATTCCAATAAACAGTGGGAAATATTTCCCAAACTGCGATGAAATGATAGTCCGGATTCATAAGAACATGACACATTTATAAAAATTTCAGAGTTCGGGAGGGTCAATTTCAATCAACGCAAGCCATAGCCATTTATCAATACTTGGAGGAATCCCTATATTATTTTTTTCAAAAGTGAGCGGCAGCCATTTGAGTTGTATATCTTTCTCTTCTACATCCAGATCTTGTGTCAGCATTTTTTTTATATCATTATCACCATTCTCAAAAACTCCCCATGTGAGTATGTAAAGAAATGGATTCTCTGTATTTTCCTTAATAAAATCGATGTCGCGGGCATTCCTAACTTCATCCCATTTCTTACGAAGCAGTCGTAAGTTTAATATATCTCTATTAACTTCCTTAGCATTTGTGTCTAAGAGTTTTTTTCACAGTACCTTCAGATATGCTGAACTCATACTTATTATACCGCTTTAGTTCTATTAATGCAGGCTGTTTATATTCAGGTCCTGTTAAACCCTCATCATACTTCTCCCACCTTCTTACAATTAAATCAACAACATTCGATTGTTGATCTGGTGTCTCATCGTTATAACTCGTTGATTTTAGATTTTTTAATTGTTCTCTTGATGGTCTTAATTTATAAAAGAGTTTACCATCATTGACATTATTAAAGGATACCTCTCGTAGAATTTCATAGTATCGTGGATAAGGTTTAACCAGGTCTGGTTTTGCATTTTTATCACCAATATTCATTCCATTGGTAAAGCTTGAGTATATAAATTCATTCGAGATCTCGGAAGCAATGGTAGTTTCTAATGCAAGAAAAATGGCCTCGCCCTCATTTAAAGCACGTAACTCCTCTTTGTCAATTTCATATTTTTTCAACCGCCATGGTGTATGGCTTAAGTGAACCTTCTTTATTGCCCTCAACGCAACTTCTAAAAATACTTCTCTCCAAACCGGCAGTTGATACATGACAAATATATTAGTAGCTATGATGTAAGTAAAGGGTACTTCAAATAACCTCTAATTTACAATAACAAGATATAGTGGGCTTACATTATCAATTTACATCTATCAATATTGACATCGAAATAGCTTTAATAATGGTTCTTATATCGCAAATGGGCGGTAGCCTAACAATATAATAGGTAATTTAGATTATAAATTCAAGGGTTGCTTTGTATAGATTATCGTCGTTAGGTTATCAGGCAGCTTAGGAAATTGTAATCCATTTTCAGATAAATCCTTTCTAAAACAACTTATTAACTCCAGATATTTTTTGTCGTATGGGTCTGCTAATAGTTTTTCCAGTTCGTTATATTTATCATTAATCCTATCGATAATAGCATGGTTATTATTTCCCTTACCTTTAAAATAGGCATATTTCAATATTAGTAAACCATACATTACGGTAGTGAAATCACCAGAATAAATTGCATTGTCATACGCAATATTAAACCCAATTTCGCAGCATAAATCTAAAAGCTGTATTGTCTGTTCCGCTTTATTATCACCTTTACAATGCGGAAAGAAATCAGTTATTAAACACCAAATAGATAAGGCAATATTTTTGGGTAAACATCCTCTATTGTGTTCGGTTATATCTGATAAAAATGAAAAGAGTTCTTTTGCTAAAAGAAAATTGGTTTGAGTACTGTATTTGTGAAGTGTTGTTAAAACATCCCCTCTGCTTGACCATTCTGCATCACGATATTTTTCTCTAACATTTAAAAAATCAAGAATTATTTGTGCAGTTATAACAGCATTCAATGAATTTTCTTCTGTTGAGGTAAATACGGCTTGATTAATATCACCCGCAGCATTATTTATGATATTATTATCCCCAACTACTGTCACCTCATTCATATATTATTCAGGCTTTAAACACAAATTCCTTTATTATATCCAAAGTTTTATCTTGAGCTTTCACATCTATTGCTAAAAATGGGTTTGATATAGATATGCTTGAATACCCCTCAACCACCTTTTCTAAAATATCTATCATTGTGCCATTTTCAAAATCAGTTATTCTTTGTTCAATAGTGTGTTTATTTTCACTCAATGTATAAGTATTTACACTTCCCTTTATTTTAAAATAATTGATTCCCATTGCTTGAAAATACACCATACTGTTAGCACTTGCCTCAATTGTTATTTCTATATCAATATTTTCATTATCGCTGTACAGCGTTTTACAGAAGTACAATAACAATAGTGAAGGAAGTAAATCACCTGTAAAATTCGTCCTTAAAGTATCTGATTTGTATTGTGCGTATTCAAACTGGATATTGCTTTTTGTGAAACTTAACGCTGTTTCAAGTCGGTAATTTTTTACTCCAGGTTCTTTTAAAAGGTACTCATACCTTACTTCCTTTACCGTGGTTTTTGTTGTTTGAATATTAATTAGGGTTAAAATGTTTTTGTTGAAAAAGTTATTGTTGAACTCTTTATACTTTTCTAACAACTTCGGTGCTGAAATATTTTTACCATTCATTTTAATGATGAATATCCAATGATAAACATCGGATAGTTCAAATTTTTTCAAACTTTCAGCTACATTAATGAGGAAAGATGTTTCCGCACTAATTCCATTACCATTAGTAGCTACATTTTGATTTATATCTCCAGCGGCATTGTTAACTACATTATTATTGCCATTTATATTTAGATCGCCCATAATAATTGTATACTATATTAAATGGTGTATAAACTCATTTAACTTCGGTAGATTTTCAACCAATCCTTTTGATGCCACTGAAACTAATATAGCATCAAACAATTTTTTTATTCTACCCTTAAATGTTGGCTTGTCGTTTGAATGATTGGATACAATTTCCCGCAATTCACTGATGTGGGTATCATCTACGCCAAGTTCTTTTAATTCTTTATATTGACTTTCTGACACATTAATTGTTACTCCGCTTTGGTGAATATCTCCACCAGCATTATTAACTACGTTATTATTACCATTGATATTTAGATCGCTCATTTTCGTTTTTTTATTTTTTGAATTATTTTCCTCTATCCATTCATTTAGTAGTTGTAAATGAACTTCAGAATATTTATATTGTTGAAAATATGGCACTATAACATAGTTCATGTGTTTTATAAAGGTGTCCTGGCTGCCACCATTGCTGATATAAAAATCAAGGTGGTATTCTATGGCTTTATTTATAAAATACGGTGGTTTTACTTGAGTTAATTTAAAAGCAAAAGCGCCGTCATAATCATCTTTTGTAACTCTAATAGGCGCACCTTCAATGATTGTATTTCTATTTCTATCACTGCTAATTCTAAATACAAACGCCGTGTTTACTCTTTCAATGCCAAGATTTTCTAATTGATATTCATCATTTGGTTTTTGACCATGGACTGATATTGAGTAAAATTCATTTAGTGGTTCCATACAGTTACAAAGATACCAGTAATGATTGTTTTATTTATATACAGATCAAAATGTATGGCTAACCAAGGGGAGACTTTTGTGTTTCCTGAACTATTTATAAGAAAAGCCCAACAATGAAAAAAGTCCTGATAACAGCTTCCGTTAGCTCAGTTGGTTAGAGCATCATGTACAATCACTCACAGCTTCGCTCTGCGAAATCATCGACAGAACAAACTTTATTGCGAATTTCATTGCAACTAAAAACAAGAAAGGGTTGCGTGTTAGCGCAACCCCTTGGTACTCTTCTGCTCTCCCTTCTGGACTTGAACCAGAGACCCTCTGATTAAC